>TARA_R110002050_G_scaffold536_16_pt1 | contig 15316 bp, 10 predicted proteins | sample TARA_R110002050 | Tara Oceans TARA_R110002050 (sample SAMEA4396988) | marine metagenome | biome: Polar Biome; feature: [DCM] deep chlorophyll maximum layer (ENVO:01000326); material: water (ENVO:00002006), including particulate matter (ENVO:01000060) such as... | depth 25 m
AGCAAGGGAAATAAGGGAGAAAACAGGAAATTGGGATTTACCCGAATTGTTAAAGTCAACCCCTTCCGTACAAAACGTCAAGGGAGGTGCCTTTGGGGATGGTCAAATGTTCTTGAGGGGATTTGACCAGACCAATACGGCATTCCTGCTAAACGGACAGCCCATCAACGGAATGGAAGATGGGAAAATGTATTGGTCCAACTGGTCCGGGGTATTGGATATTGCCAATGCGGTTCAGGTACAGAGAGGATTGGGATCTTCCAAATTGGCCATTTCATCTGTTGGAGGTACCGTAAACATTGTGACCAAAACCTTGGACAAACGTGAAGGAGGCTTTTTTCAAACGATGCTTGGCAATGACAATTATATTAAGACTACCGGATATTACTCTACCGGTTTAATGGATAACGGCCTGTCCGTTGCTGCAATGTTGGGTCATTGGCAAGGAGATGGTTATGTGAATAATACCGGAGGTCAAGGTCAAACCTATTTCTTGTCCTTTGGGTATGTGCCCAATGAAAATAACATTTTCAACTTTATTCTTACTGGTGCTCCACAATGGCATGCTGCTGCTGGATCTGATGATCTTAGGACATTTTTGGATAATGGTAGAAAGTACAATTCCTGGAATACAGCAAACGTTAACAGCCCAAATACGTTAAATGGAGGCGCTTACCCTGGTGGTAGAAATATTTACCACAAACCGGTAGCCAACTTGAGCTGGGACTTGACTTTTAACGATACGGCCTCTTTGTCTACCGTATTGTACGGTTCAATAGGTAGGGGAAGTTTTGCACAGTTGATAACGAGCTCTGGTGAGGCCCTTTATGCCAGGGGTTCCAACAATAACCATAACTGGGGAGGTTTGGTAACCAACTTCAATAAGCAGATCAATGAAAACCTTAATTTCAATTTCGGGGCAGATGTTCGTTTGTACAACGGAATCCACTTTAGGGATGTACGTGAGTTTATTGGGGTTAATTCTGTTTCCAATACCAGTAATTACAACGGTGGTGCCTATGAACTTACCAATGCGTATGGTGGCATTAATCCTTGGAATATAACCTTTAACCCTAATGATGACCACTCCCAGAGATTTGGTTATGATTACGAGGAAAGAATAAACTACGCGGGGGTATTTGGCCAATTGGAATATTCCAAGGGTGCTTTTTCTACCTTCTTTCAAGGGTCGGCTTCTACACAATCACATATCAGGGAGGAATTTTTGAGTGCGGCCAATGAAGGGCAATCGGAAGAATCGGAAAAAGTAAACAACCCAGGTTTTAACGTTAAGGCAGGGGTGGCCTATAACCTATCCGAGCAAAACACAGTATTTGCAAATGCAGGTTACTACTCAAGGCAGCCCTATCACAGTGATTTGTATGTAGACGATAGAAATTCAAATGAATTGAATCCTTTGGCTACCGAAAATCAGAAGATTACAGGATTGGAAGGTGGATATAAGTTTATGGGCGATATTTTATCGGCCAACCTAAATGTGTACTACACTATTTGGGATAACCGTATACAATATAGCTCCGATGATACCAATGATGATAATATTGTAGACGAGTACACCCAAACGAGCCCATTAAAACAGGTACATTCCGGAGTGGAATTGGAGTTGTTTGTACGCCCAACGGACGGGTTGAATTTTCAGGGTTTCGTATCTATTGGTAATTGGGAATATGATGGTAATGTTACTACCACTACCTCTGATGACAATGGAAATATACTGTCTACAGGAGACCCAAGTTATATAGATGGTGTGAAAATAGGTCAGGCTGCACAGTTTACTGCCGGTATTAGTGGGGACTACGAAATATTACCCAGATTTAAAGTGGATGCCAACTGGAATCTATATGATAATTTATATGGTTCCACCCAATTTGGGGATTCCGAATTTTCAACGGCCAATAATAGGGGAGCTATTAAATTGCCTTCCTATGACACCATGGATGCCGGACTCTCTTACCGTATGTTGGTCGGGAAGGAGAACAATAGATCCCTACAATTCCGTTTAAACATTAATAATGTCTTTGACGAGGTTTACTTGGAAAGCTCTAGTGATAACACACATGTTGAGCCTGGAGATGACGTATGGAACGGTGTAAATACCGATAACCGGGTTAGGTTTGGTTATGGTAGGACCTGGAACATTAACATGCGGTATAACTTCTAAGTACTATTGGAAGTAAAAAATAATGACCCCGCTAAATTGCGGGGTTTTTTTATTCCCAAAAATCCTTACATTTATAAATTAAAATAAAAACTATGGAAGATTACGGATTAGCACATAAATGGATTCTCGCCTTACATTCTTATTTTGCCTATGTGGTATTGGCTGTATTGTTTTTAGCCGTGGCCAATGGTATTTTGGGGTGGACAGGAAAAAAGGATTTCACTCTGAAAAAGGATTTTAGAATTAGCCTATTTGCGCTTATTTTATCGCATTTACAGCTGTTGGTGGGGCTAGTACTCTATTTTGTGTCTTCCAACGGGCTAAACGCCATAAAAACATTAGGTATGGGCGGCTTAAACTCGGCATCCCGTTTGTTGGCAGTGGAACATCCGTTTATCAATATAATCGCAATTGTCTTTATTACTGTTGGCTGGTCCAAACACAAGAAAGTATTGGAAGGTAAAAGGAAGTTTAAGACCATTACCATTTTTTACGGTTTGGGATTGATCCTTATCCTTAGCAGAATTCCATGGGCACAATGGCTCAATTAAGGAATTGTCTTTGGGGATGTCAAGGTTTATCTGTTTGCCACTATTATGATCTTAACAGATTTAATTAAAAAAAGTCATTAATCAAATTTATGTACCATATGAAAAATTTAGTTATTGTTGTTCTGGCGCTTATGGCCATACCCGGAATATCCCAGGAAATATCCTTGTTTAATGGCAAAGATCTGTCGGGCTGGACCATCTACGGCACCGAAAAATGGTATGTGGAAGATGGACTGCTTGTTTCGGAAAGTGGACCTGACAAACAATATGGTTATTTGGCCACGGATAAATATTATGATGATTTTGAACTTACCTTGGAGTTTAAACAGGAAGCCAATGGAAACAGTGGGGTGTTTGTTCGGTCTACTGTAGATGGCACCAAAGTTAGTGGCTGGCAAGTGGAGGTTGCACCTCCGGGCCATAATACGGGAGGTGTTTATGAATCCTATGGCAGGGGTTGGCTAATTAAGCCCGATCCCGAAAAGGATAAGGTACTCAAGGTAGGGGAGTGGAATACGATGAAAATTAAGCTGTCCGGCAATAAGTTGACCTCTTGGCTCAATGGCACGGAAATGATTAGCATTACCGACGATAAAATTGGAGCCGGTAAAGGTGCCATTGCCCTTCAAATACACGACGGTGGCGGAATAAAGGTAAAGTGGAGAAATATCAATATTGTACTTCCGCAATAAGTATTTAGTCTATGGCCTTAATTAGGTGGATATATACCGGGAAATGGTCGCTGTAGCCCGCAGTATAGCTTCCGCCTGCATAAGTGCGTAAGGGATATCCTTTATATTGGCCCTTTTTATCAATAAGGTAAGGCGGATTATATACTCCCGCCTTCCAGAAGTGATATTGGCCTGGCAATTTGTGTGTAATATTGGCGGTGAAAAAGATTTGATCAAATAGGTTCCATTGATCCCTATAGGCCAAGGAGCCGATTCCTTTTTTATAAAGTTGTTCCATAGGATTATAAAGATCGCTATTCTCCAAATTGAATAGCTTTCCCCTGGTCTTCAATATTTTTTTTAAACTATCGTCTATTGGATCGTCATTAAAATCGCCCATACTGATGATTTTGACCTCTGGGCCCAACTTTGAAATGGAATCTATAATTCGCTTGTTGAGTCGGGCCGCCTCTAGTCTATAGGGTTTGCTCCTGGCTTCCCCTCCGCTTCTGGAAGGCCAGTGGTTTACGATGAAGTGCATCTCCTCTCCATCCAAAAGACCGCTTACAACCAGTTGATCCCTAGTGTAATCCCTATAATCTTCTTCATTACTGAGCAAAAGTCGACGACTGATAAATGAAGTGGGCAGGAAAGCAGTTTTTTTATATAAAAGGGCCACATCGATACCTCGCTCATCAGGGGAGTCAAAATGTACTATTCCATAGCCTTTATCTCTAAGGTGGGGATGGTTGGTCAGATCTTCAACTACCTGTCTATTTTCCAATTCGCACAGCCCAATAATATCTGGGGAGGATGGGGCATCGGGACTTCCTATTTCCGACAAGACTTTGGACAAATTGTGTATTTTTTGGTTATATCGCTCTAAGGTCCAGTTGTCTTTTCCAGTTGGTGTGCGGTCGTCATCATAAGTTAGGGAGTCGTTGAAGGTATCAAATAAGTTTTCCAAATTGTAAAAGGCCACGGTCCTTATTTGGTATGTTTTACTTTCCTGTGCCATGGTAATGTTCAGGATAAATAGGAGTATAAAAAATGTGAAGCCAATACCCATAGATTATATGATTGATTTAACTAATGCAGTATTTATATTAATTTTCTTGGAATAAATTAAGAATAATCTGTCAAATTTTATATATTAATGGTCGTTTTGTTAAAGTATTCCATCTTCATCAATGAGAATTGGTTTAGCAATATCCTATTTCATACTGCATAGCATCTGGAGTTATGCACAGGAAATCTACTATGTTAAGGGTTTTGTTAAGGATATAGCAACCCGTGATCCCATTGAATTTGCCAAAATTGAAATTTCGGGGTCTGTGTTTGTGGAATCTGATCCCGTGAATGGAAAATTTGTGCTTTCCCTAAAAAAACCTGGAGATTTTATTCTATCTATTTCCGCCCAAGATTATCTGTCTAAAAGAATCCCTATTTCCATAGGGGATGGAGATCTGGATTTGGGAATTATTTTTTTGGACCGGGATATTGTTCAGGATAAAACAGACAATTTAATTACTTTAACGGATTCCGATTTGTTGGAAGATGGGAGCATTTCAATGAGCGTGGGCATGCTACAGGCCACCAAGGATATTTTTTTAAATAGGGCGGCATTCGATTTTGGCCAGGCATTTTTTCGTGTAAGGGGCTATGGATCGGAAAATGGCATTATACTTCTAAATGGAATTCCAATGAACAAATTGATGGACGGACGTCCTCAATGGAATAACTGGGGAGGCCTTAACGATGTAACACGAAATCAGGAATTTACCCATGGGTTACAGGCATCGGATTACTCCTTTGGTGGTGTTTTGGGAGTTACCAATATTAGTACTAGGCCATCTTCTTTAAGGAAAGGATTGCGTTTATCTACCTCGGCATCCAATAGAACTTATACAGGCCGATTTATGGCAACCTATACCTCGGATCTGCCACAGAAAGGTATAAGTTATAGTATCTCCGCATCCAGAAGGTGGGCCAAAGAGGGTTATATAGATGGAACCTTGTACGATGCCAATTCTTTTTTTGGTGCTTTTGAATTTAAATTGGATGACAGAAATAGTGTAAATCTAACGAGCATATGGGCCTCCAATCGCCGAGGAAGTTCTTCAGCGATCACCGAGGAAGTTTTTCAGTTGGCCGGGAACAAATACAACCCTTATTGGGGTACCCAAAATGGTGAAATTAGAAACTCGAGGGAAAGAAAAATTGTGGAGCCTATATTTATGTTCAACCACTATTTCAGTTCTAAAAGGTTCTATCTAAACACCGGAATTTCCTATCAATTTGGAACAATTTCCAAAGGAAGGATAGGATACTATAATGCCCCCAATCCGGATAAAACTTATTATAGATATTTGCCTAGTTATTATATCAATAGTCCTATAGGAGCCAATTTTATAGCTGCCAATATGGCCAAGGACGGATTCTTGAAAAATCCACAGTTAAATTGGGACCAACTATACGGGGCAAATTCCAGTTTGTCTGTCCAAGGAAAAGCCGCCTATATTTCCTACGAGGATATCAATGAAAATCAACAATTTACTGTAACTACCATTGGTAATTACGCTCTAAACGACCACTTCAAAATTGATTTTGGAGGACATTATTCCAATTTGGACTCGGACAACTATGCAGAAATCAGCGATTTGTTGGGAGCGGATTATCACGAGGATATAGACCCGTTTTCCAATACAAAAAATGATTTGGACGGAAATATCAATAAGACAACATCCAATCTATTCAACTATAATTACAATATTAAGGCTGAAGTCTATGATGCCTTTGCCCAAATCGGTATAAGATATCCGAAATGGGACGGGTTCTTGGCCGCAAATTATGTCTCTACCAATTATCATAGGGACGGTAAGTTTAGGAACGAACGATTTGCGAATTCTTCCTTTGGTAAGGGCGAAAAAGTTGGGTTTTCCAATTTTGGAGCCAAAGCAGGTTTAACCTATAAATTTAATGGGAGGCATTGGGTTGCCTTAAATGGGGCTTTTTTGACCAGGCCACCGGTTTATCAAAATGTTTTTATTAACCCAAGGGAGAATAATCAGGTGGTAAATAATCTTCAAAGTGAAATAATAACATCCACAGACCTTAATTATTATCTTAGACTACCAAATGTAACCGGACGCTTTTCTGGCTATTATACGCGATTTCAGAATACTACCGATATCAATTTTTTCTTTGTGGATGCAGGGGTGGGCAGCGATTTTGTGCAGGAAGTACTTACGGATTTGGACAAGCTTCATTTGGGAACGGAATTAGGGTTGGAGTATCAACTTTCATCGGCTGTGAAAATATCCTTGGTGGCGGCCTTGGGCAAATTTTTGTATGCCAGTGATCCATATGTAACCATAAATTTTGATACGGCCGGAGCAGAGGAAGATATTTTAAGTCCAGAAGGCAATATAGAATTAGGGGTTGCAAAGTTGAAGGATTACAAATTGTCCCAAGGACCTCAAAAAGCATTTGCCTTGGGGATGGAATACAGAGACCCCAAATATTGGTGGATAGGGGCTACTGCCAATTATTTAGGGAACAATTACCCCGGTATTTCTACTATAACAAGGACACAGAGCTTTTATTTGGATCCCGATACCGGAATGGCATTTCCCAATGCTACCGATGAAAATGTAGCACGCTTACTGTCCCAAAATAAATTGGACAACTTTTATTTACTGAATATTGTGGGGGGCAAATCATGGTTGAAAAAGGGTAAGTATATAAGCGTTTTTGCGAGTATTAACAATGTTTTTGATTCAGTTTTTAGAACGGGTGGATACGAACAAAGTAGGAACGGTAATTTTGGTCAGTTGCATCAGGACAATTTAAGTGGTAACCCCTCTTTTGCCCCGAAATATTGGTATGGCTATGGACGAACCTATTTTATAAATTTTGCTATTGGTTTTTAATATTCCCATTTGTAAACGGATTGGAGAGAAATAATGGAACAATGAATTTCAGGATCAACAATTTTGGATGCATTACCACGCTTCTGGGTCTTTACCTTGTAATAGCCTGTGTTAATGACAATAATTATGAAACTCCCAATGCCATTTGTGAATCGGATCTTTCGGCCAATTTTACCATAGGGGAGTTAAAAGCACTTTATGTTGATGAATTGATACAGATTCAGGAAGATTACGTTTTAGAGGGGTATGTAGTATCATCCGATATAGCGGGCAATTTTTTTGGCACCCTGCACATACAGGATAATCTTGCCAATCCTACCCAGGGTCTTCAATTGGAAATTGACCTCAGGGATTCACATTTGTTTTATGAAGTGGGAACAAAAATCTTTATAAGAGCTAAGGGGCTCTATTTGGGTAAGAGTAAGGGAGCAATTGTACTTGGCGGTGTTTTTAGTGCTTTCGGAAACCTCTCTGTGGGGCGTTTGCCTGCTGCGATAGTTCCGCAGCATTTATATAAGGCCTGTGATCCATTGGGAATACTCCAGCCCAAATCGGTTGGTATTAATGAGTTGGACGATTCCATGTTAAGCACCTTGGTTCAATTTAGCAATATGGAAATTTTACTGGACGAATTGGGACAAACCTTTGCCGAAAAAGAGAAAGAAACCATAAGGGCTTTGACCAATTGTGAGGATTTGGAACTAGAACTGTTGAACAGTGGGTATTCCGATTTTCAGGCTAGTTTTTTGCCGGAAGGCAATGGATCCATAACCGGGGTATTGGTAAAGGACAATAAGACTTATCAGTTGGTAATAAGGGATACCACGGATATTGCTTTTACGAATATACGTTGTGAGGATTTGGTGGATGAATTTACCTCCACGAAAGTTTTTATTTCGGAGTTGGCGGATCCGGATAACAATGCAGGCGCTAGGTTTGTAGAGCTTTATAATTCAGATTCGGAACAGTTGAATTTAAAGGGATGGACTTTAAGAAGGTACACTAATGGCAATACTGAAGTTGGTTCTACCATTGACTTGTCCGGATATGTCATTGAGGGCAATACTACCTTTGTTATTTCCCCGAATGCTTTGGAGTTTGAAGCGGTATATGGCTTTCCGCCCAACCACAGCGTTTCCACCAATAGTCCTGCAGATTCCAACGGGGATGATAATTTGGAATTGGTAGATCCTTTTGGGACCGTTATTGATGGTTTTGGGGTCATTGGAGAGGATGGCTCCGGTACCAACCATGAATTTGAGGATGGCAGGGCCTTAAGGAATGAAAACGTCTCTGAAGCAAATCCACATTTTACGCCCAGTGAATGGACCATTTACAATGATTCCGGAGAAGGGGGTACCATTAATGAACCTCAAAATGCTCCGGACGATTTTGATCCTGGTATTCGGTAATTTTAAGCGTTGCTCCTATTGGTTATTAATTTAAGAAGATCTGCCGATTTGATGGGTTTTAAAATGTAATTGCTTACCAAACTATAATCTTTTGCCTTAATTACGTCTCGTGGATCTATGGAGGAACTGATGATATAAATGGTTACCTCCTTGGTACTGCTATTTGGCATTTTAATAAAATCGTCCAGAAACTCCCATCCATCCATAATGGGCATATTCAGGTCCAATAAAATAATGGAGGGAAGTGCTATGCACTCAGTAACCATATTGTTCAATCCATCTATAGCATCCTGTCCGTTTTGATAGACCAATATGGTATTACAGAAATCGATTTCCTTCATCGATTTTTTAATTCCATATATGGCAATGGGGTCGTCATCTATGATACAACTACTTTCAATTTTTTCCATGGTTCTTTAATTTTATGCAGCGACCAAGGTGATTTTAAAAAGTGTTCCCTGGTCAACAGCACTCTCCACTTCAATTTTTCCATTCATGGCCTCTATTTGGTTTTTGGTAATAAAAAGCCCTATGCCCTTGGAATCCTCATGATCGTGAAATGTTTTGTACATTCCAAAGAGCTTTTTGCCATGTCGCTCAAGATTGATTCCCAAGCCATTATCCCTGAAATTCAAAACGATGTTATTTTCTGTTTTGGTGGCCTGTATGGTAATCTTTGGAATTCTATTGGGACTACTGTATTTAATACTGTTGGTGAAAAGATTTAGAAGAACACTATCTAGATAGGCGTGTATACCTTTGACCTTAATGGATTGATCTATGGAAATATGGCATTCTACATTTTTTTGTTGTAGGAGGGCACTAATATTTTTTTCTACGTTTTTAACTATTTTATTTAAATTAACATCCTGTAATTGGCTTTTGGCATCAGTAGTGATCTGAACAACTTCGTTTAGATGCATAACCGTTTCGTTTAAACTTTCGGTTGCATGCATTATCATTGTTTCAATTTCCTTTTTTTCGCTTTCCCCCTGTTCCTCTTGTAAATAATTGGATAACATGGAAAGATTGGAAGAATGTGAGCGGAGATTGTGGGAAACAATATGGGCAAAATTTAATAAGCTATTATTCTGACTTTTAGTTAATTCCAAAAACTCCTCAGATTTCTTTTGGGCTTCTATTTTAGCGGTAATATCCAACACTTGGGAAATAAAATGCGAAATATTGCCTTCTATATCCTTAACGGCTGTAACAGTGAGCACAACATATACGATCTGTCCCTTTTTGTGGAAGTATCTTTTTTCCAACTGGTAACTATTGCTCTTCCCTTCCAATAGTGCTTGTAATTGGCTTAAGTCCTTATCAAGATCTTCAGGATGTGTAATATCTTGAAAGGAAAGCTGTAATAGTTCTTTTCTTGAATACCCCAGGCTAAGACAAAGGTTGTCATTTACGTCCAACCACGAGCCATCGGTTGCAACCAACGCCATACCTACAGCCGAAGATTTAAAGGATCCCTTAAAGGATTCTTCGTTCTTATTTAATTTTAATTGGGTGTTCACTAATTTTGTGATGTCCCAATTGGTCCCGACCATTTTAATTGTTTTCCCCTCATTGTCCTTAAAAATACCGGCATTGGCCTTAATGTATTTTATAGTGCCGTCTGGATGAATAATTCGAAACTCGGTCTTAAAATCTTGAATTCCGGCCAATGCCATGTCAAATTCCTTTAGGCATCGCTCTAGGTCATCCGGATGTACGGTAGCTTTCCAAGATTCGAAAGTGCCCTTAAAGTCTTTAGGTTTTACTCCAAATAAAGGAAACATTTCGTCGTTCCACTCAAGCTCATCTTCCAGTACATTGTATTCCCAAATTCCTATATTGGCTACTTCCGTAGCCAAATCGAGCCTTTCCTTAATTTGGGCATTTTTGATTTCGGCCTTTTTCTTTTTGTCTATATCTTGAAATATTCCGTATAGCCTAACACATTTTCCATTGACCAACTCGGGCATTCCCTTGGCCCGTACCCACTTCTCTTTGCCTTTGGCCGTAACGATCTGTAATTCGGTATCCCATTCTTCTCCTTTGGTTATGGCCTTTTGGATCAATTTGACAATTTTTTCCCTATGTTCCCCTTCCTTATAGAAATTTATTCCTGTCTCCAGACGAGGAACATAATCCATAGGCACTTCATGTATCTCCTTTGTAATTCTGGACCAATGAATGGTGTTGGTTATTATATCCATATCCCAGCCTCCCATTTTAGCTACATTTTCAGCCGCAATCAAAAGATCTTTAGCGCGCTTCACTTTGGTAATGTTGGTGCTGGTTATTATAAGGCCACCTATGGTGCCGTCCAAATCTTTCCAAGGTTTAATGCTCCATTGATACCAATGGTTGCTGCCATCTGGCATAATATGTTTTTGTTCTTCAACAATACTATCCTCAATGGAAAAACTATTTTCGAGGACTTTTCGAAATGCCGGAGGAGTATTGGGAACTATCTCAAAAAAGGATTTTCCAAAGATTTCCTTATCCTGGCTTACAAATTCTTGTTGCCAAGAGTTGGAACAATTTATAAAACAAAGATTGGTATCCAAGGTTGCAATGGCAATAGGGGCTTCTTCTATTGTTATCGTTCGTGTTAAGGTATCCAAAATCATACAGGGTTTTAGGGGAATTAGACAAGTAATTATATAAACGTAGGAATATGGCTATAAATTGTGAAGGGCAATTAAATTACCAAAAGATGTTGGATTTTAGACATTTTAAAGGGTAATTATTCCATGAAACACCATTTTAAACGAGGCGGCACTTTCATTAAGGACATATTTGATTTTTAGAATGAATGACCTTGAACCATTATGGAGATACAACTATAGGTCAGGGAATTTTTTAGCGCATGACCCGTATTTTTTTGGGTCAATGGGAATAAATTTTTTAATCTATATATTCAGTTTACTAAAGTGAATGTTTTTTTATACATTTAACTAATGGCATATAATTATGAACGAGTTTTTCTTTAACGAAATTAGGAATGGGAACTTTGATGAGGTAAGGGCCATGTTGAAGAAAAACCCCCTGTTGTTGGACAGCAAGGACCAACGCGGATCTACTCCCCTTATTCTTTCTACCTATTACGACCAAGAGGAAATTACCGATCTTTTGTTGCAAAATGGAGCCAAAATTGACGCCAAAGATGCCACTGGCAATACAGCCCTAATGGGTGTCTGCTTTAAAGGGTATTCGGATGTGGCCAAAAAGTTGCTAGATAATGGGGCCAGTGTAAACGAACGAAATACTATGGGGGCAACCTGCCTTATTTATGCCGCAACATTCAATAGGGAAGAGATCGTGAAAATGCTTTTGGCCAAAGGCGCCGATACCTCGATCAAAGATATACGCGGCTTTTCGGCTCTGGATCATGCAAAAGAACAGGGTACGCCATCACTTATAGCACTGCTGGAAAATGCCTGAAATGAATTCATGGATTTGTGGGCAAGGTCATTCTTGTCAAAAGAATCAAGCATTTTTACAAACAGACCCTCTAGAATTATCCGTTAGTATATTTTGATTGGAGCAATAGCATATGGAAATGGAACTCAAAGTAGCAATTATACAATCCCCCCTAGCTTGGGAAAATCCGGAAAAGAACAGGGAACACTTTTCCAAGAAACTCAATGCCGTAAGTGAAGAGGTAGACCTAGTGATACTTCCCGAAATGTTTACCACGGGTTTTACCATGACCCCTTGGAATATTGCCAAGGAGGAAGGGGGTGAGACGGTTAAATGGATGCAAATGGAGGCCAAGAGAAAAAAGGTGGCCTTAACAGGCAGTATGGTCTATTTTGCAGAAGGGCATTATTATAACCGACTTTGGTTTGTGGAACCCGATGGAAAATCGAGTTTTTATGACAAGCGACATACCTTCACGTTGGCCGGTGAGGATAAGATATATAACAGAGGGGAAAAAAGGATCTTGATCAATTTTAAGGGTTTTAGGATCTGTCCGCTTATTTGTTATGATCTACGTTTTCCTGTTTGGGCCAGGAATACGGAGAACTATGATGTGTTAATTTATGTTGCCAATTGGCCTAGACCAAGAATTAATGCCTGGGATGCCCTTTTAAAGGCGCGTGCCATTGAAAATATGGCCTATGTAATAGGCGTAAATAGGACAGGAACGGATAATACCGGACATAATTATCCCGGCCATTCCACCGTAAACGATGTCTTTGGCCAACCAATAGTGTTTTCCGAAGAGGAACAGGTTCTATATGCCACCTTGTATAAAAAAAGTATTTCCGACGCTAGGGAAAAATTAAGGTTTTTGGAAGATCGGGACCATTTTAATCTGAAAGGGTAAAAGTTTGTTCCAATTCCCAATTGGCCCTTACTTCCAATACCTTAGGGTAGTAGGTTACTTTTTCCGGTTGAATTCTTTGAAGGTAATTTCCAGTATCCCATTTTTGATTGCCGTTACTATCGAAAATGATCCGAATCAGGTATTTGGCCGGCTTAATATGGGTGAATTCAAAGACCTGCTGTTCATTGGCGAACAATTCCTTTACGGTAACCCCTTTTTCGTCTGTCAATTGCACGATCAATGGGTAGGTAACCGTACCATCCAAAGTAAGTCTTAAATTTCCAAAATCTGCATAACTTTTGGTAGTTAGCTTTATGGATATGGTATCATTTTCGGTATCAAAAAAGTCTACTATCGCCCCTGGCAGTAGATCCAAAGTATAACTCTCGTTGGGTTCTACTTCAAAATCAAAATCAATTTTATTGCCTATGGTATCCAATGAGGTGATGAAGTTTACCAGTGTTGAATCCTTGCGTTCCATCCGGATCTTTGAACTGTCCATACGCGATATGGGAGTATTGGTACCAATATAAAAGGGGTTTCCAAAATCTAGGGACCCTCTTTGGTTTGGCTGTACAATAAGGGTGTCCACGCCAACTTTCTTTGTTTTAACGGTAAAGGTATCTATTAGCCTTTCTTTCTCGTTGGCCACTGTAAAAACCAGTGAATCCGCATTAAAAGGGGTAAACCAGAAGTTTAGGGTATCCTTTTCCCGCTCTTTGGTAATCTTGGTCTTAACCGTATCGGGAATGTTGCTCAGGGTACTAATTGAAATCTCCTTGGCATTGCCCTGATACCCGAAAATAATCTTGTTTTTCGCGGCAAAATTGGGAACGGAAATACTATAGTCCGGTAGTTCCTTAAACATGGTCAACAAATAAACGGAATCCGTCGGCAGGGTAATGGTGTCCTTTATAAAAGCAATTTTATCTACCTTTTGATTGAAGATATTGTTTTTGGCCTCATCTTTTAGCCCGAACATGGCATATTGTCCCTCCTTTAGATTTTTTAAATGAAAAATGGGGGTACTATCCAGCGTATTGGTTATGTAATTTGGCGGTTGCCGATAGATGGTAGAATCGGTATAGGTACTATCGATCTCATAAAGCATAATACTAATAAAAGTGTCTGCATTTTTATTGAATGCATCCTTGACCACGCCGGAGACCTTTAGGGAATCTATATAGTCTCCAGTAGAAAACACATAGGTAAAATAGCTAAAGGGGTTGCCCTCGTTATTGTCTATGATACTTTGGCCGAAATTAAAAGTATAGGTAGTATTTTCTTTTAGCGTATCCTTTAGGATTATCTCTACATATTTGTTGGCCGAGCCCTGTGGGGATATTAAGGGAGTATACTTTAAAGGGGGGGAAACAATAAGTTGTTTTTCAATATCCTTAAGCTTTACGTATTCGTCAAAATACAATCGGATCTTATTGGTATTAAAGTTTATGGACATGTTTTCGGGCTCTGCCTTTACCAATTTCGGTGGTGTAACATCCTTATCGCCTCCACTGGGCGCACCTCTACGTGCGCACTGTACAAGGGCCGATACTGTTAAAAGGAGAAATAAAAACCCTAAAATGCGTTGGATCATAGCAGTTCTGAAAATGTTCAACAAAGAAACAACTAATTTGTAGAATTGTAAAATTAAGGTACAATGGCCATAGACGCAACATATAAATTGATTCCCTGTGCTACGGACAAGGCCGTAGCACAGGCCTCCATGGTAGCCCCTGTAGTAATGACATCGTCCAATAAGAGCACATTTTTATTTTTTAATATTTCTTGTTCCGTTAAAACATAAAGGGCCTGTTTATGCTGCCACCTTAATATTCTGGATTTTTTGGTTTGGGTCTTTGTATTGGCGGTTTTAATAAGGACACCTTCTAGATATTGGGCACCAATGTGTTCCGCTATTGATTTGGCAAAAAGGGATACTTGGTTATAACCTCTTTTTTTTAGTTTTTTTCGGTGAAGGGGAACGGGCACCACGTAATCAATGTTGTTAAGAAAATTGTTTTCCTTTAAGATATGGCCATACCAATTCCCTAAAAATGCACCTATTTGTTCCTGGTTTTTGTATTTTAGGTAGTGAATTATACTTTTTACTATTCCCTTTTCAGTAAAAAATAGAAAAGAACTTGCCTTTATAATGTTAATTCTTCCAAAAAATATACGGTCAACAGGGTTTAGAGCGTTAAAAGTATACTCGGTGAGTGGTAATTGATTTCGACAAAC
>TARA_R110002050_G_scaffold30192_1_pt1 | contig 15311 bp, 9 predicted proteins | sample TARA_R110002050 | Tara Oceans TARA_R110002050 (sample SAMEA4396988) | marine metagenome | biome: Polar Biome; feature: [DCM] deep chlorophyll maximum layer (ENVO:01000326); material: water (ENVO:00002006), including particulate matter (ENVO:01000060) such as... | depth 25 m
CATTTTGGTTTAGTTGCCCACGCAGAAGAATTTTCTAAACAGATAAGAAATCAAGATAAGACAAAGAAAGATGCTCAATATTTTGCTCAACTAGCAAAAGAAAATGATACTTGGTTAATCCCTAATTTGATAGCTATCGTAAAAATAAGAGACCAAGTTCAATCACTTGATTCGATTCGATTCATGGAGACATTAAAGTATGTACATCCTCTTTTGCAAGATAAATGGTTGACATCAAACAATTACAATAAGCATTCAAGTACAGAGTTTCTTAATTATTTAGACAGCCTAATTACATTTCATAAAGAAATGGTTGTAGCTTTTAAAGACGCTGGAGTACCAATGGTTGCTGGAACTGACGCAGGAGTTTCAGGCATCATAACAGGCTTCTCATTGCACGATGAATTAGCGCTATTAGTTGACGCTGGTTTAACGAATGAAGAAGCTCTAATATCTGCCACAAGATTACCAGCAACTTGGCTTGAAGTTGATGACAAAGTTGGAACTATAGAAATAGGGAAACTTGCAGACCTTATTTTGCTTAACGCCAATCCACTAGACAACATAAAAAACACACGAAAAATTTCTGGTGTTTTTGTAAATGGTCGATGGATTGACAAGATTAAAATTGATAAAATGTTATCAGATTTGGCAGAATGGAATTCCGCAATGAAAGATAAGTATAAGTGGAAAAAAAGAAGAGAATATTAATGGACTTATCATCGCTTAGAGAAAAGAATATAAATAAATTAAATACTCGCGGTTTAATAGAATTTTTCTTGGTTGAAAGAAAAGAACCTCTTCAATTTAAAAATAACGAAGTTAGAACAACGCTTTCTACTAGGAATATTCTTCCAATTATGGGTATATTTTCAGGTTTAATATTCTTGGGAGCTCACATTTTAATCACATCGATAAAACAACAACCTTTGTAACCAATTAAAAAGAACATACATGAATATTTCAAAAATTACATTAAACATTCTGCTTTTATCATTTTTCTTTTCCTGTACTAACGGCCAAAAGACAGAAGATAAAAACAATAATTCTACGAACATTGAGCTAGAAAGCTCTAAAATTAAAGTATTGAATTTTGCAACTTTTCATATGGGTTACACAAACGATGGGCATTCTATAGAATTTGATGAAAACAACAAGAAAAATATAGATTCAATTCACCAAATAGCTAAAATACTTTCTGTTTTTAAACCAACTGTTATTATTGTAGAAACTACACCTAGTTACAATAAAACATTACAAAAAAACTATTCCACATATTTAGAAGAACCAAATACTACTTTTGAAGAACCAAACGAAGTAGAGCTTCTTGCTTTTGAAGTAGGAAGACTGGCTGATGCTAAACGAATTTATGGCATTGACCACAAACTAGAATATAACTATATGATTGGTTCCGAAATAACAAACTCAATTGACTCCTTAACTCATGATAGCTTTCAGTCAAATCTATTTAAATCAATACCAAAATTGAATATATTCGAGGAAGGCTTAGCATTAAAGGAAAAACTCACAAGAATGAATCACCCTAAATTACTAGATTTACTGATTACTGCAAATGCAGATATTTTGACTTATGTAGGTACTGAAAATGGTTTTGAAGGAGCAGATGAAGCTGCTAAATATTATCAGAGAAATTTAAGAATTTACTCAAACCTTCATAGACTTTTACTAGGAAAAAATGATCGAATATTCATTTTATCTGGAGGAAGTCATACAGCATTTTTAAGAGAATTTATGAGTAGAGATTCAAAATATGAAATGGTAAATACTTTTGATTATCTAAAATAAAAAAACTGGTTACACCATCGTATAAAATTAATTGCTAGTGAAAATCTGTGCGTAAGCTAAAGGCTATTTTGCATAATGACAAATTATAATGTATCGCATTATGATATTTTACTTTGACAAAAGAGGAAGTTTAATACATCATTTTCTCTATAATTTTAGCAGAAAACTCTTTTTACTTAGCGAAGATAGGAAAGTAGTGGAGTGATTTATATAAATCAATTACTATCTATTTTTTTTAATATTTCAGTAATAGTCTTGTTATTTGGATTTAATTCTATTGCTCGCTGAAAGTTAATAATTGCTAATTCTTTTTTATCAATATGATTATAGAGGTTTGCTAAATTTTTGAAAGCTTCTGATGAATTTGGGAATTGTTCTATATTCATTTTAAAAGTAGTGATAGATTTTTCAATCATTCCATTTTCGGCTAATTCATAGGCAATTCTATTGATAGCATCTTCATAATAGACTTCTTTAAAATTTGGATAAGTTGATTGAAGTTTTACTAAAACAGATTTACCTGATTCAATTTCCCCAATATGAAATAAATGATATCCTATTTCTAATAACTCATAAGCTTCAAATCTATTCAAATTGTTGTCAATATATTTAAGCATTTGTTTAGAATTTTTATTATTGAGTATTTCCAAAGCAGCCACTATTTCATCTGTTTCTGGGGTATATATTTGACCGCCTTTTATAACTGTTTTTTTAGATAAGAAATACTCAGAATTAACGAAAGGAGATTTGTCAAAAATAATTAAATCGGCTTTCATTCCTTTTTTTATTGTACCAATTTCATCTTCTATTCCCAGTGCCTTTGCACCATTCCAAGTTGCAATTTGAAGAATATCTTTTGTTGAAAATCCTGCTTCTTTAAGTAAGACAAGTTCTGATGTCATAGATTTTCCAGCTTCTAGGTTATCCGTTCCTATTCTTATTGATACGCCTTTATCATGTGCAATTTTTAAATATTGCATCATACTATTAAATGCTTTTTTTAATTCCACTTTATGCGTTTCTGTATAATCAGGATAATATGGCTTGTTTCTTATAGGAAAATGATTGAATGAAGAAAAGAATGGCGTTTTTTCTGCAGCTGCTCCTAATACATGTATAGTCGTGCTAATGGTTGCCTTATTTTTAGCCATTTCATCAAAAAGAGATAAAATCTTTTTTTCTAGTTTAGGGTTTTCCTTTATGTAAGCAAAAAAGAAAGTCATAGAAGCAGCAAAATCATCTATGTGGTCGTATGGTTTTAGGTTAAATCTTTTTTCCATTAATTCACCATCTATTTTTAAGTTTAATACACTTGGTACTACAGTGAAAAAATGTTCAAAGTTTCGCACACCTACTTTCATTGCTTCTTGTATGGTTACCTTATTATGGTCTGTATGGGCAAATGTTTTCATTCCCTTTTTTGAGGCCTCTTCAACCAAAACCCTCATGTCTTCTAAATTTAGGTGAGAATACAGTTTTATATATTTGCTTCCTAAACTATCATAACTTTGTATTTTTTTTGTTGGATTATTTACTATAGTGTGATGAGGAGCAGGATTTCTTTTTTCTTTGGATATCATTGCTGCTCCAGTAACATAATAATTTGGGTAATCTGAAGCTGGATTTTTTTGCCAGTCAAGTGTAGTCGGCATCCATGATTCATATTGTCCCATATCTAACACAGTAGTTGTGCCATACCTTAAGAACTTATTTGATAATTTTTTTCGATAAGTTTGATCTAACTCTTTGGGTGCATTTCTATTGGCAAGGTCAAGCATTTGTCGAAAATGAATATGTGTATCTATAAAACCAGGAGTTACTAACCTTCCTTTTCCATCAATTATATATTTTGCTGATATTTTTTCATCAGCATTAACAATTGCTACAATAGAATCACTATTAATTAGAATGGTTTTGTTCTTTAAAAGAATTCTGTTTTGACTTTCAAAAACAGTTACATTTTGTATTCCAAGATCATAAGTCTTCTTTTTTGCACAACTGGTAAAACCAATAATGAATAACAAAAGACTTGTAATATTAACTAATTTATTTTTCATTTTATTTTTTTTAATATTCTTCGTTAGCAAAAATGCGAATTAATTTAAAGTTGTTTTTTATAAGTCGATGAATACCTAGATTTAGATGACAAATAGTGAAATTATTGATGTTTTAATTATTCATCATCTAAATCTAGGTATTCGTATGTCTTTATACATCTTTTAAGGAATGTTACCTCCATATATTCCTTTTATACTTATATTTAGTTCCATGAATTTTATAATACCTATATCAGAATACTTTAAATCTTTAAAAATACTACAGCATATTTTGTTTTGGTTAGTTATTTTATTAATAGGTATACCAAGCTATTTGATTGAAGAAGATTTTCCGTTTTATGTATGGATTATCTCTAATATATGTATATTAATTCCTCAGGTTATTTTCTCATATTATTTGGCATACTTTGTTATTCCTAATTTCTTTTTTAATAAAAAATATATTTATGCCTTCATTTGGTTAATAGTAGGCACTTATATACTAAGTGTTTTAGGCAGAGTTTTAGTAATTTATATTATTGAGACCTTACCAAATAATCAAGCACCAGATCAAGAGTCCTTATTTGAAATTATGACTGATTGGAAGTATCTTATACGACGATATATTCCGTCCTTATTTTCGATTTCATTTGTATTTCTTTTCATCAAATTCTTTTTAGATTATGATAGAACGCTAAATAAAAGTTTACAATTAAATAAAGAAAAGGTTGAAGCAGAGTTGAAAACATTAAAAGCACAATTAAATCCTCACTTTTTGTTTAATACATTAAACAATATTTATTCTTTATCTGTCTGTAATTCTCCAGAAACATCAACATCTATTGGTAAATTGTCAGAAATTTTAGACTATGTATTGTATCGATGTAATACCAAATTTGTACTACTTTCTAATGAAATTAAATTATTAAAAAATTATATAGAACTAGAAAAATTACGATATGACGATAGGTTAGAAATCACTTTTACTCATCATATGGAAAATGACACAGAAATACCACCATTAATTTTATTATCATTAGTAGAAAATGCTTTTAAACATGGAGCAGGTGAGGATAGTGGCTCACCAAAAATTGATATAGAAGTCTCTAACACAAACAAATTATTTGTTTTTAGAATATCAAATACTGTATCTAGTGATTATGAACATCAAAACGAAGGAAGTATAGGACTTCCTAATATTAAAAAGCAATTAGATTTAATTTATAATGAAGCTTATAATCTGAGTATAGAAAATTTAGAAAACAACTTTGTTGTACAGTTAGAAATTAATACAAAAGTAGTATTATGAAAGTAAAATGTTTATTAGTGGATGATGAACCATTGGCAATTAAGTTGATAGAAAATCATATTTCAAAAATTGATTCTTTAGAAGTTGTAGCAACCTGTAATAATGCTTTAAAAGCCTACGAAGTATTAAATACTCAAGAAATTGATTTAATGTTTTTAGATATTAAAATGCCTAATATAACTGGATTTGACTTTTTAAAAACAATAAAGAATCCGCCTAAAACAATTTTCACAACTGCATATAGAGATTATGCTATTGAGAGTTATGATTTAGAAGTAGTTGATTATTTATTAAAACCTATTACGTTCGAACGGTTTTTAAAATCAATAGATCGATTTTTAAGAGAAATAAACAAGACAACTCTTTCTGAAAAAGAAGTCATTCAGGATGAATTTATACTTATAAAATCTGGAAACAAGCACCATAAAATAAAGATTGATGAAATCTTATTTATTGAAAGTTTGAAAGATTATATTAGAATTCATACAGTTGATGATAAACAAATTATTTCTAAGTATAAAATTGGTAAAATAGAAGATGAATTAGCTAATAAAAAATTCTTACGTATACATCGTTCATATATTATTAATACTCATAAAATCTCAGCTTTTACACTTAACGACATTGAAGTGAATTCTGTTAAAATACCTATAGGAGCAAGTTATAAAGATAGAGTAGTTGCTTTTTTGGATAAGATTAAAAAGTAAAATATTCTATTTATTATAAAATCAAACCGATCAACTAAAACTTTTGATAGGTATTGATACCTAATATTCTATATGATTCTGTTCAACTAAAAGATGACTGAAGATTAATTCCGCTCATAGGCCTTTATGCCTTGGCTATTTTAATAGTTCACTTCAGTCGTTTTGGTTAATTTTCTCTTAATTAAATCTAATATATTTTTAGGAGTTCTAAACTGTGCGTAAGCTAAAGGCTATTTAGTTCACACCTTTTTTATTTTTTCGGGAGTTCATGAATATCAGCTAATTTGTTTTTATTCTGAATTTGGGCGTTGGAAAGCTGCTATTTTACATAATGGCGTTATAGACCCTGGAGTTTACGAAAGAGGACTATAACTGCGCATTATGTAAAGATAGCTTGGGATAGCGTTTAAATTAATAGCTTTTTGGGAGGAGCAGCTCTTTATAGTTGTGGAATGAGGTTACGAATGGAGCAAGCTATAATGTGCTGCTTTAGTGTGGCAATTTAAACGCTATAGAAGTGACGGGGTGTGAGGAGTTAAAAATAACTTCTTTTCTTCTTTTTTTGATGTCTACATTGAAGGTACAGTTCCACTTTTCATTAGTATTATTTGATAAATCTAATAATTCAATATTATAATTATTTCTTGGAGTTAAAATTTTATGAATAGATGGTAGATTTATGTATATTTTTTTCTTCGGTTTTTGAATAGGAAGGACAATGTGAATTATTGCTTTACCAAAGTAAGCTGTGAGAAGATACTTTGGTCGATACTTATTACCATTATTGTGCTTGTAAAGCTCAAAATAAGGTTTTACCATTTCTTTATCATCCAAATGTATTAAGTACACTATTGGGAATATTTTAGAATCTAAATCTTCTTGAAAAAGATAGTTAATCATCCAGTTCTCTTTCTCTAAAATTTCATTAGGCATTAAAGATAAACCAACTTTTAAAAAAGCTTTATATACGTGATATGGATTAAAGCCTCCTAATCTGAATTTTAGCTTTCCAGAATTATTAATTTCATCAATTAAAAAATCATCCCTTGTGGCTAATTTAGAAATAATTCTTCCTGTATTGTCGACTGAAATTTCAGTAGGGTAGTTATAATTATCTATTCGAGATTTGAATTTTGGAATTCTGCCTTTTTTATTTTTTAACATACTCATTAAACGAATAGGTAGTGTAAAAGTGCCTAAAGAAGTTTCCCATTTACCTGAAATAGCATTACACTGATTACATTCGTATTCATTGTGAGATTTATTTTTGCCCAATAATTCTGGAATCAAATGTGCGTGATTCATCTTATTATTAGTGAAGTTTTTATTACAATAAATACAGATACTAGGAATTCTTTTTATTATTATATCTGAAGTACCAATCTTATTATAAGATGCTTGTAAATTTAGCTTATTAAAAACCTTAATACCTTTCTGATAGTAAAAGTGAGATGTATTATTGGAATTATTCATTTTTGTATTTCTTACACTATAGGCACTAATTAAAATTTAAAAATTTTTAAACATAAAATTTTATTCATATTTAAGCAGAAGCTTTGTATACAATTACACATTCTCTTATTAGATATGCTTCACAATAACCTAACTCAACCATTTTATTTAATATGAAAATGAAATCTTCAACTAAAACTTGATTCTCTTTAATTCCTTTAATATGGTTATTAAATAAAACTTCAATTAATTTAACTGAACTTTGAGAGTCTAAATAATTAATATTATCAGTATTCTCTTTTAAAAACTTAACAATTAAATTAACACCAAAAGGGAGAAATATTTTTTCACCAAAAGTTGAAAAAACGTTAATAATATTTATTAATGAAGCTGCACCAAAGTATTCTATAATACTATTGTAATTTATTTTATGACCTCTAAAGCCTTCCCATTCTTTCGATTTTATTGACAAATAATGATCATTTATATCTAGCAATAGTTCTTTTTTTAAAACATAACTATTATTTGCTTTTACTTTATTGAAAAGATATTTCCATAATTCCCAAAAGTGTTTTTTATATTTTTCTACTTCTTTCTTTTCATCTATGAGATTATCAAATTTAGCAACCACAGAATTAAAAATGCCAGCAATAAATTCATATAAATCTTTATCATTATGACTATTCTTAAAATCATTTACCAAAATAGGCTCACACAATTTATCAATAAGTAGTTTACCAAATTTTATATTTTTAAATAAAAACATTTCATTTAGGTAAAACCTTAAGTTAATTAAAGTAGTATGATCTATTTTTCTTGATTTTCTTGAACGATTATAAGAATAATCATCTTTAAGCTTTAAATCTTCTAAAATTAATACACATATTTTTAAAATGTAATCTTGAAAGAAATAAAAATTAGCATTTAAAGATATTAAAAGTAGAGAGCTATTTAAAAAATGTGCTTTGTATGATTCATAATCCAGTGACGAAATTACAGGTAGACTATTTCCAGAAAATATGTTTTCTATAAACTCATATTGTTTTTCTCTGTACTCTTTAATTTCTAGTTTATTAGCATAATGATTAAAACTATTTTCATTCGAAAACTTTGCATATTTTATTAATGCAACAATCAATTGTTTTGCTTTATCGGGTGATTCTTCACTAAAAATAGTTCTAAAGTATTTTTGAAAAGGACTTAATTCGTGGTCAGAAAAAGGGCAGATAAGTAAATAAATAATAACTATATCTAATTCTTTTTCTTGAATAATCCCCTTATTATATTTATATAATAAATGTATAGATTCTATTGTTAATTGTTTTTCTAGGTAATTATATCCAGTTTTTGTATCATAACTTCCTCTATTATTTGTATCTGTTATAATTTTTTGTGTAGTTTCAAATATTGTTTTAATGCAATATTCTTTTTGAAGTGAATTCAACTTACTATAAAATGAATCCAATCCTAAAACTGATAATGTTACTGGAGAATCCCACATCGTAGTTTCTCTTTCAAGAGGAGAAAAGTATTTGAACATATCTGACCATTCATTAAAGGTTATTTGAGAAGAACCTTCTTTAGCTTTTCTCAAGTGATGAGAATAATCCAATGATAAATCTTCATATTTCCTCTCTTCTTTAAAAGTTTCTACAGCTGTTTCAATTGTTTTTGGGTAACTGACTTCTAACTGAAAAATACCTTTTACTTTATCCACAAATGATGTTTTATATTTCCTGATATCCATTTCAATAATGGCTTTTTCCCACAATATATCATCATCACAGTTTGCATAAAAATCATCAAATATTTTCTGTAATTCTATATTTAAAAATCCAACATTAATTTGATAAAGACGTATAAATTCTCGAAGACCACATAGATATTTCTTTCTGTGAGGAAGTTTATTAAAATCTGATTTTTCTTTTTGAGCAAAGGATATTTTATTATCATAAATAGCCATTGATGACATCTCTCTCGTAGCTCGATGTAAATCCCATATGTAAAATTCTTTTACTTTTAATATAGGTAATATTGTATCTTCAAAAGGTTTTGGATGTGCTATAAATACACTTGTAATGACACTTGTTATAGCTACTGAATTGGAATTTTCTAGTAAATAAGTTGTAATGGACTTTAGTAATTTATTTTCTGAAATATCAAATTGTGCAATGTCTAATAAACTTTTTTCAAGACTTATTAATATTGATTCTAAAAGATAATGAGTAACAGTTGTTCCTCTGTATGCATTCCACAAATACTCATTTCCATATTGAATATTCTCTTTTCCATTATTCAGGTTTAGTTTAATTTCTTGCAATTCTTCTTTTATGCTATAATCAGAATCTTTATAAGAAGAAGTAATATAGTTGGTGAAACTACATATAAAAATTATTGCTTTATTTGGGTGATTTTGAAGTAAACTAAGCACGAAAGTTTTATAAATACCAGATGGAAAAAAATCAAAACCATTTTTGGTTATACCCCAAGCATCTTCTCTTTCTTTATTTACAGGGAAATCAAAACCAAATCTACTATCTCTTTTGGGTTTTTCTATTGGAGGTGTATGTTTCCAATGTACATTTGCAATTTTAATTATCGTTTCTGGCAATGCTACAATTAAGCTTCTATTCCTAACACCTCCCAAAGCTTTCTTTATCACTAAACTATTAAAACCATCTAGTCTACCATATTCATTTGTTTTTGTAGAACAATTTTCAATAAAAGTTTTTAACTTTTCACTACAATAAGGAGCAAAACCAAAAAGCATATAAACCAAATTAGTTTTTACGTTATCGTTTCTAAAAGAGTACCAGTACTTTACATTACTTGCCATTTCTTCAACATAATGAAAGGTAAGTATGTTCGCAGCTGCTATTTCTCTACTTGAACAATGTTCAAACTGAAAAAGATATTTGTACTCCCAATCTAATAACAAATTAGAAATTGATTTTCTTAAGTTTTCAATTTTAGGAATATGTAAAACTAAAAAGTTTAGTATTTCTTCCCAACAAGAACCTACAGGAAATAAAATATCTTTTGAAGTACCTTTATTAAAACTATATTCACGACAAGTAGTTCTAATGATAAGAATGCATCTATTCAAAAATACACAATTATCTTCTAACAATTTAACTGTAAAATATTCGAAAAAAGGTTCGCAATCATCAGATCTAAAAACTGCTGTAAGTATTTCATCAGTCCAATATGTAGGAATCGATTCTTCATTTAAAGTTAATGATATTAATGATGCAACTCTATCAATATCATAGGTTAATAGTTCTTCTATCCATAATCTGAAAGCTCTTCTTAATGCAGGTTGACTTCCTAATTTTAAGAATAATTTAGTTTTATCTGAAAGTTTATTTTCGATTTTAGCTATATGCTTGATTAGTGCCCAATCTTCTAAAATATCGTGAGAAGGAGAAAATTCAAATTTTGTGCTATTACGAATAATAATATTTTCACTTTCTAATTGGTTTATGGCCTCATAATCAATTTCTTTATCATCAGGTTCAAAAAAAAGTCTCATACGTTCAGCTCTACCTACTGCTAGGTGTGTGAATGAAGAACTTCTTTTTCTTGGTAATCCATTTAAAGTCACTGAAGAATTTTCTATGATTTCATTCCATAACTTTTCCTTAAATTCAATTAAACTAATATCTTCAGAGATTGTATCATTTTCATTTATTGAAGAAATTGTAAAATCTAAATACTTTGGACTTCTTAAGATTTCATTTATTTTCTTATTCAAAAACAAATTATTTAGTTGAGGAAATTCTTTTTTTATAATACTTATCTCGTTATCATCTAAAATTGGAATATCAACTACATTAATTTTGTTTGAAGGAATACCGAATTTTTGCTTAATTACGTTAACAGCATAAGATCTACAGGTTAGTATTAATTTTATGTTTACACTTTCTTCAACAATAGCTAAAAGTTGCTTAAAGGCAGAATCAGGTTGAGCCTCTAAAAGTTTTTCAGCACTATCAATAATTATTATTTTATTTGGCAATAATGAGATTAGGCTAAATAAATTTGTAAGATTATGAGATATTCCTACTTCACTAAAAACTTGGGCCAATGAAGTTTTATTAAGCTGGTCAGCTTTAAAAATTATAGGAAAGGAATCTATAAATTCACTCTCTAAAATATCTTTTACAATAGAAGATTTACCAACACCTGGATAACCCGTAATTATTGTGATATTTGAATCATTTACTGATTTGTAAATAGATTTTTTAATTAAAGACCTGTCAATATGATAGCCACTAATCGTATTTTTGAAAGGTTTTAAAAGTAATAAGCCATCTTGTTCTACTTTTTTAAGTGCTTCATACGCAGTGTGAATTTTTGATAAATCAAAATAATTATATGGTTGAAATTTTTTTAAATCGCTTTTAGTAATTGCCCCTCCATTACGATTAAATGCATTGATTTCATTAAGTAATACACTCCATATTTCTTTAGGAGAAGTTTCAATATTGTTGGATTTAGATAGTTCTATTAAATTAAGCATATAACTCTCATCTACACTTGCTTCCAATGTAAAATCATATGATAATAAATGAAAGCATTTTAAAAACTCCCATAAATCTTTATCAGAAACATCTTTACCATTTGCAGATGCAATACTTTTGACGAAAATATTTAGAGTTTCTTTTTTTATTTTGATTCTATCTACTTCAGAAAAGAAGTCTTTCTCATTAGATTGTTTAGATGCTAATTGACATAAATAAACGATATGGTTTTTGTCTTTATTTGTCAAACTAGACTTTATTAGAAACATTTTATCTTGCTCTTTATCAAAGCATCCAGCGTTATTGAAATCTTTCCAAAAAGCTTCTATAACTTCTAAAAAAACATTATTTTTTTCAGAAATTGGAATGTTATACTTTATTTGAGCAATTATTCTACTTTCAGATTTATCTTCTTTAACTTTTAAAAATAAATCATCTGTTTGATACCCTTTATTTCTATTCTGAAAACCAACTTCTATAATTTTACCATTTGGAAATGCAGGTATGCTTCCATTAATAATCATAGATAACACAAAGGCTGATTGTACATAGTTTTCATAATGAAAACCACCACCACCTGTCTGAAATACACTTGCTTCTCCTGCCATATGCTTTTGAATTAAATTATTTTCTAACCTTTTAGAACTTCTAATAATCTAAAATTAAGATATAATTTTTCTTTACCAACTTGTTCGCTTTTAAGGAAACCTGCTTTTTCTAATTCTTTTAGATAATTACCCACTGTTTTTATATTCCCTAAACCTGCTTTTTCTAATTGATTCCTTTTGCTATATGGTAATCTGAAAAGTTGCTCCATTAAATCTTTTGAATATATTCTTGGTAATTTTTCTTGAATTTCAGCACCCATTTTATTCATTAGTTTTTCTATTTCCGCAATTTGTTGCCTTCCTTTAGAGGCTGTTTGCTCTACCATATCTAGCATATACATAATCCAATCTTCCCAATTTCCTTCCTCAGTTACCTTGCGAAGGTTTGCGTAATATTGGTCTTTGTGTTCAATGATATAACTACTTAAATAAAGTGCTGGTAAATCTAATAAATTTGCAAATTTTAGATATAATAAAAGTATGATACGACCTGTACGTCCATTGCCATCAAAAAATGGATGTATTGCTTCAAATTGGTAGTGAATGATTGCCATTTTTACTAAAGGATCCATATCATCTTCAGCGTGCATAAAATCTTCTAGATTTTTTAATTTTTCTCTAATTACATATTCACCTTCTGGAGGAGTATATACTACTTTATTTGTTGCAGGATTTTTTAGTTGTGTTCCTGGAGCATTTCTAATACCTGAATCATTCTCTTTAATTATTCGCATTATTGCTATAAAGAGGTTTGTAGTAAGTATTGGTCTTTTTTTAATTTGTTCAACCCCAAACCATAATGCATCTTTATAATGAATTACCTCTTTAGTAGCAGGATTATCATTCTTTTTATCTGCAATAGATGCTTTAAAAAGTTCATCTTGTGTTGTTATAATATTTTCAATTGCAGAACTTGCTCTCGCTTCTTGTAAATTAATAGTATCGATAAATAATATTGGATTGGGTAGATTTGTTATTGCTCCCTTTAGTTCTGATAATGCCCTACTTGCTGTAATTGTTTTTTTAAGGATAGCCATACTCTCTACTTCTGTTTTTGGTGGAAGTAGTGGTAAATTATTATATGGTACTTCGGGATTATAACTCATTTTACTAACTGTTTTTTTATTTTGAACACGGGCGTTAAACATCCTTGATATTAATACAAGGGTAAATATAGTAAAAAATTACTCTCGTTTTACAGACAAGGGTAAAAATTGCCCTTGTTTGAAATACGTGCGCAAAACTTACTTTCGTTTCTAAAAATTGGTTTATTCAAAGAGCAATTCAATTTTGGCAAATTTTGAGTTTTTTGCCAAAGTTTAATTTGCGATTAACAAAAAATGGTGTAGTTGTTCGCAAATGAAATATTATTGCAAATACTAATAATTTTTATCCTTATTTTAAACATAAGAAAACATTTATATTGGTGTACTATTGGGTTATTGTCGGTGTTTTGTCGGTGTTGTCTTTCATTTTCGTTTATCAACACTTTCCTTATCAAAAGCAATTAAATTAAAGAGTTGGCGCATTCTGGAGCGCACTCTATTACCATATCTTTCTTCTAATTCTTGTGCGTTGAGGTTTGTAGTTGCATGTGTTCTTAATTTTCTTATGATAAATAAATCGTAACGAGATAATAAGATTTCACCCATTACATTGCAATCTTTACCAAAATGTCTTCCAGTTGTTTCTACCCCTAAATCGTCAAAGCAGTAGTAATTATTATTTCCGTATTCTTCTATGATTTTGAAACCGAGGTTATTGAATGTAAATGCAATGTTTCTTGCTGGAATAACTTTATATGTTTTTAGATGAGGTACGATGTGAGGTAATAATTTCATTAAACTGGTTTTTCCACATCCTACAGGACCTGATAGTAAAATTCCTTTGTTAGGATCTATTCCAAATTTCTTACAGTTTTCAAAATCACGGATGAAATAAATACATAGCTTGTAAAGAATTGCTTCATCTTCTGCGTGGATTTTGAAGTTTTTACCAAATAGTAGTTTTCCTTTTGCGTCTAAGTATATTAACATTTTTGGAAAATCATATGTTATTTGATTTCCTTTTAGTTCGCCTATTTTATATTCTAGGATTCCTTCTTGAATGATATGTGGCGTTTTTGTATTCATTTTTTTAATAGATTCCTGCCTGCGCAGGAATGACAGATTTTTTTTGCTAATACTTTTTCTTAATTTTATATTGTTCATTTTGTCTTGAAACAAAATGAAACAAAAGATCAAGACTTATTTTTTAGCTACGCTAGTTACCAACCAAAATATATTCTGGTTATGGTAGTTTTGAATTCTACTTTTTACTTCTCTTTCTTTTTTCTCTAATACTTTTTCCATTGATGAAAAAGTATTCAAAAAATCTAGCCTTGGATTTTCGACGGTCAAATTTATTTTTGATTTCTAAAACAAAAGAACTCGCTCTGCTCAGACAGCTTTTGTTTTTACGAAATCTTCAAATATTTGACGCTCGTCTGCAAATCCTATGGCGGTTTAGATTCTGAAGAGAAATAAAATAGGTCGGTTGTGATTCTGGTTTATTCATAGTTGTTTTCAATTTGATGAGATTGCTTTGTCGTGCCTCCGCATAATGACATTTAGAGTGGTTCGTTGTAATTTTTGTTTTTAGTTGTTTTGAGGTTGTCCCTGTTTTGGCTAACTGACTTTTGGTTTTGATTTTCTTTAATTTCTTTAGCTTTTAGCATCCAGTTTTTTGCTGTTGCTTGCCAATTGACAATTTTTGTTTTTCCGCCCACTTTCCAACCAATGCCTTGGTAATGATTGTAAAATTTTTGTGCTTCAATTTTTGGCCAGTTTTCTTTTTTGAAAAAATCAATTACTTCTTTTTCATTTTTAGGC
>TARA_R110002050_G_scaffold125375_3_pt1 | contig 15303 bp, 11 predicted proteins | sample TARA_R110002050 | Tara Oceans TARA_R110002050 (sample SAMEA4396988) | marine metagenome | biome: Polar Biome; feature: [DCM] deep chlorophyll maximum layer (ENVO:01000326); material: water (ENVO:00002006), including particulate matter (ENVO:01000060) such as... | depth 25 m
GTCGTCGTCGTCGTCCTCGTCGTCGTCGGAATACACGGTTGCGGGCGCCTTGCCGTTGCGCGCGGGCTTGTTGTAGGGCAGAAGGTCGCCGCCGTCGGGAGCCTGGTCCTGGTCCTCGCCCTTGCCGTACACGCCGAGGTTCGTCTGTATGCCGACGGCGGCCCCCCTTGCGGCGTTGCGCATGGGCCGGCCAGACGCGTTGTAGTTCCTGAGGGCCATGGAGTAGGGGATTTCATCGCGCGGGAGATCCATGCGCTTCATGAAGAGGTTGGCCTGCTTTCTGTTGCGCGGGTCGAAGCCCAGAAACTTGCGCACCTCCGCCGCGGGAAGGAGGAAGGTGAGATCGACTGTCTGGTGCATGATCTTGTTCCACGTGACGAAGGCATCCTCCGGGTCGTCGGGCTCGCTTGAGTGCTCAATGGTGAGACGATCTGTGACCATCTTGCACGTCTCGAGTCCCATGACGGACACCTCCATGGCCGTGTTGCGGTAGTGAAAGACTTGCGGAGGATCGACGCCGTTGGCAACCTCGGGCTGGTCCAGATGGTGCTCGACGAGGTCGAGCTGTGCATCGAACATGACGTTGGCGTAGCCATTAAAGAACCGGACATCCGAGCCGTCTTCCCGCTGGAGTCGGTAGAAGTTGGTGCCCACGGTGCCGATCGGATCGGTCGGTCCCGCGTTGACGACCGGGATCTCAAAGGGCTTGGGCTCACAGCCCGGGCTGTGCATGTACTCCTCCTGCGGGACACCCCTTTGATTGACGTAGTAGGTCTCCTTCCAACCCTGCGGGCACGTGAGCCTCCACCACGCCTGCCGAAAGTCGAGCCCGATGTGGTGCTTGAGATTGGTGCCCAGCTTGACCACAAAGGTGATGATGGGTTGAAGCTTGCCCTTGCGAACGCAGATGACGAGCTCGCCGTAGATGTGCTTCAGGCAGAAGCGTATGTCGCTGAGCTCGTGTGGTGCAGAGGATGGTGACTTGAACACGCACTGCGTGTGGTCCCCCTCGTCGCCCTCTTGGTGCACGACCTCGAGGGCCAGGCGCTTGAAGCGCCGGCACACGAACGAGCAGACGGTTGCGATCCAGAGCAGCCCGCCAACCGTGACGCGCTGCTGGCCACGGGTGTCCTGCATCCTGAACGCACCCTGGTCGAGGAAGCTGCTGAGAATGTGAGCAACGAGTTCGTCGGGCAGCGCCTCCATGATGAGAACTTGACGAAACACGAGATCAGAGACGAGATTGCTGTTGTGCAGGAGAAAGCTGCGGCCAGTTTGGCGCTTGGCGGCTTTGCTTCTTTTTACTTTACTATGGTGTGGACGGCTACAGATAGCGACGACGTTACAGTCTGTGGTTGCAACCCTCGTGGTGTCGGTTCTTTGGTCAGTGTGGTGAGTCAGAGGGAGTCGATGTCCCCGCTCTTGAGGACACGCAGGGCTTGAGCCTCGTCCATGTCGGCCAGGGCTTTGGCCTTGTGCGTCATGTCACTGACACTTGGAAGGCCCAGGCCCTTCATCATTGCGTCGGCTTCCTTGATGAGTTCGGCAAGCATTTCGTCCGACATGCCAGCGGGTCTGGTCTCCTTCTCCAGATCCGCGAGTGCGGCGAGTCCTGCCATCTTTTGCAGGAGCGCATCTTCGGCGCGCTCGATCTCCTGATCGCGGAGGTCCCTCTGTTCGTCCTGCAGTGCGGTGCGTGTGAGCTTGTGGTCCTCCATAACCTGCATGAGCGGGAGCACCTGCGTGCCGGGCACGTCCGTTGGCGCGGTCACGGACACCTCGGCGCCGTTGGCCTCGACGGTGCAGAGCGGACAGGTGATGGTGGAGTTCGTCTTGTTGGCGGAAGGGTTGTGCTGCTGCCTGGCGCTTTCGATGAGTTGATTGAAGCAGGTGGAATGGCATCCGTGTCCACAGCTGAGCACCGTGGTAGGCGCGATGCGAAGCGGCAGCTCACAGATGGGACAGCTCTCGTCGTTGCTGGCCATGCTTTTGAGGAGGCGCTTGGTGTGATCCGCGTCCTTGGTCTGTGAGCGGGTCACGAGCAGCTGGTCGTCTCGAACGAAGGCGACGTAAGCGAGGGGTGTCTTTTCGTTGACTTGGCCGCGGGAGTGTTCGACGCGCTGCAGGGTGAGCACGAAGGCGGAGTTCTCCGGCGTCCTGCGTATGAATATGAAGTCCTTGGAGTTCTTTGCCTGGTGGCAGATCTGCGCCAGCTTGGTGGAGACGTGCACGGGGTGCGAGAGCCCCGCGATGACGTCGGTGATGTCGATGGGGTTGTACCCGTAGGCTTCTATTTCCGGCGCGATCTCGGTCCACGTGGCGTGTATGTCGAATCCAACGTCGTAGACGTGGTGTGTTGGGTACAGCCGGAAGATGAAGCTGTCGTCGCTCATGAGCTTTGCGTACACATTGTTGTCAGGCACTACGGTCATTTTACCGTTTTCGACGAGTTCGTCCTTGATTTCGTCAGCCTCCTTTTTGAGTTTGCGGAGGTCCGGGACCGGCTCCACTACCGAGGAGAGAACTTGCGGGTCTTTGCCGGAGTGCCTCCCGGGCTTTGCGCGAACGGTTCCGTGCCTGTCTCGGTAGGAAGTCTTGCCCATCTGTGAACCCGGTGCTCTGTGGGGTTTCGTCAGCCAGAATTTTGATGTGGAGCAACGGTAAGCTGCGTCTGCAGATAGAGAGGCTGCCGCTATCTCCCCTCGTCTTAATTAAACAACCGCATCGAAACGACGCAGCGCCGCGCTCTAAGAATAGAGCGTCGGTCGCTAGAAACGTAGCGGCGGGTTCTACCGAAGCGCCGCAGCTTAGGCCTGCCTGTCGACGAATTGCGCGCGGCGCGCTCCTTGGAATTTCTCAGGGTCGCGGCTCGTGTTCACCATGGTGGTGTCGAACAAGTTCAAGACTCGGGAGGAGATTGACGCGATCAACGCGGAGCACTGCGAAGTCATCAAAGGGATGATGGAGAATGTGTTGAGCGACCTGGGTCCGGGACTCCACGGCAACGACGTGGTGGTGTCGGCAGGAGGCACGATTGACGACTCGGATGACGACTCGTCCGCAGCGGGCTCTGACGAGGAGGAAGAGGAGTCCGCTGCCAAGAAGCGGAAGACCATGGAAAAGCCGGTCTTGGTAAAAGGCACCGGAGTAGCTCGCAAGCGCCACGACATGCACGAGATGAAGGACATGCTCAGCCTGCCCAAGGGCAAGCACAAGAAGTTCATTTCGATCGCGGAGGTGATGACGTCTGCCGATGCGCAGCACAACGCCATTCTCGAGAAGCCCTGGTACGTCACGGAGAAGTCCAGCCGCGACGTGGTGGCCGCTCGTTACATCCACGCCAACTGCGAGGAGCTGATCAAGAAGATCCCCATCCGCTGCAAGTGGTTCGAGCTGCTGGTGGTGCAGCGCCTGGCGATCATGGTGATGATCAGCCCGCTGCCCAAGGAGACCTTCACGGAGCTTGAGATCACTGAGGAATCCATGCGCAAGATCACCGGGCTGCGCGCGCGCAAGCAGCCCTTCAACGTGGCGTTCAACATCGAGGAGGGGGCGCTGCCCAACTTCACCATTGTGAGCGCCCTGCCCATGCACCCCCATGCCTGTTTAAAACCAACCGTTTGCGATTGCCACCGGGAAGGCTGATTATTGTACTGGCGGGGGCAAGACGATCATCGCCACGATGGCGGCGCTGATCCTGCTGTGCGACAAGGACTCGTGGGAGGAGCTGCGCTCGGAGTACGACCAGATCCTCCGCGCGCGCCGGCGCGAGCCGCACTCGGGGCTGTGCAAGGGCGCGACGTGCGAGAAGGCGAAGCTCGCCCGCCTGGCCATCGCGTTTGTGCCCAACACGGTGTACAACCACTGGTTCGAGCACGGCAAGGCGGCGATGGTCGGCATCCAGGAGATCTTCGGCACGGACCTGGACATTCAGGTCATCAAGGGCAACGTGGCGCGCGGCAGCATCCAGGAGATCTACGAGACGGGCAAGCCCACGTTCTGGATCGTGTCGCAGACGTCGGAGTCGCTGAACATCCTGCGCAAGACACCGTCGTTTGGGTACGCGGTGCGGATCTACGACGAGCTGAACGTGAAGGCGCGCAGCAAGTACGACCAGCAGGAGTCGCAGGCAATCTTCAACTACGTGGTGAGCTGCGTCGCTGCATGCACGTACCCACACACTGCAAACCCCCATTGGTCTCTTGTGCCTTTCGCAGACCCAGGCCACGATCGAGGCGCTCAAGCAGGCCACCTACGGTCAGCCGCGCCAGCCGCTCCGCCTGGCGCTCGGCGACAACTTTGTGCCCATCAGCGAGGTGTGCAAGGAGGGTGGTCTGGAGGGCAAGTACCCCAAGGTGCAGCAGGGTCTGGAGCACCTGTGCAAGCTCAGGCAGTTTGCCGCTCCCGAGTTCCTTCGCCGGCTGGTCGCCGAGGGCGTGCAGTACAACATGCCCTCGGGCATGGTGGTGCAGCGCCTGCAGCTGCGCGTGTCGACCCTCAACGGAGCCTACACGGGCTCGGACATGGTTCAAGTGACGCTTCCGCAGCTGGCCGTCAACATGATGGGAACGGGCGTGCATGACAACACGCGCAGGAAGGTGGCTCAGCTCATGGAGGACCGGTTTGTGTTCTCTGCCGATGAGATCTGCTCGAAGCTGAGCGCGGCGCACGGGGAGATGACGGCCACCACCTTTGGGGAGCGCAACTCCAAGGACGCGGTGGGCCGTTGCCTGAAGCACATGCGCGAGACGCTTGAGAAGCGGCTTCCGAACTGCCCTGTGACGGGTGAGCGGCAGAACTTCCACACCGCGCGCGTGCTCTCGTGCTGCACCGCCGTGATCGCCGCCAAGGGCCTGAAGCAGACCAACGGGGAGTGCCCTTTCTGCAGCGAGAAGCCGCTGAGCAGCCTCGCGCCTGCGGTCGAGGAGGCGTCCGAGGACGACGAGAAGGCAAAGGAGCCCCCTGAGTCGCCGTCGATGGTGCAGGAGCGCAAGCCCGAGATGACCAAGAAGGAGTCCAAGAAGTGCAAGGCCGACGAGGAGGAGGAGGAGTGGAAGGACGATGACGAGGGGTCTCTTGACCAGCACGAACTGGACAAGAAGGAGCGTCTGGAGAAGGACTCTGTGCTGGAGAAGAAGATTGAGGAGATCTCAAACAAGAAGATGGCGATGCTGGACGGCATCGTTGCGGTACTGAACGCCCAGCTGGACCGCAACGTCTCGTCTCGCATTCTCCTGTGCTTTGGATTTGCGACGCACCAGAACGTGGTCGTGAAGAAGCTGATCGACCGCATCAAGAAGGAGGTGGGCCACGGATTTGCGGAGGTGACGGACGTTGAGTCGATGATGAAGAACGAGTCGAAGGCGACGGAGGCCAAACAGCGCTTCGACAACCCGGTAAAGTATTCGGCGCCGCAGATCTTCGTGCTCAACACGCGAGCGACCTCGTCGTCTGTCCAGGGCATGGACCTGTTTGCCACGGACCTCACCCTGGTGGCGGACGAGTGCAACCTGACGATCCAACGCCAGGCGGCTGGCCGCTCGCTGCGCATGCGTCCGCGTCCCAAGTGGATGAAGTCGACCGATCGCTTCCCGCCGAAGCGCCTGGTCGTTGCTCAGGTGACGACTTTTGACATGGAGGAGCTGGAGTCGGAGCTTAAGGAAGAGGGTGGCTCCGGTCCGCACAACGAGCACGCCGTTGAAGAAGACGTTGACGAAGACGACTACGACCCAATGCTGGTGCCCGAGGCGCAGCAGAACGCCTTCGCCCAGCAGTTCATGAAGGACAAAGACGACGACTTTGACGACCAATGAGAAGTTGTCAATGATCACACACACACACACACACACACGCTCAAGAGGCACGCTCAAGAGGCACGCACAGGTCACTACGACCACTCGAATTTGCAGTGTCACTTCCTTCCTACACTCGGGTCTTGCGTGAGGAAGCGATCGAGGTCGTTCATGAGGGGGGTCATCATGTAGCTTACGAGCGCACTGACTCGATTGGGTCCCTCGCGTTCGATTGGGTTGAGTTCCGCACCGTGCCTGACACGACAGAGATAGGTATAGTTCTGGGTGTCGTTCATGAGCTGCGTCGTGTAACCATTGACGGAATCGTAGCTCTCCGGCGGTTTCTTGTCGGTAAAGATTGTGCCCACTAGAGAGAGGTCGACGTCCGCGTCGTTGTATCGGAAGAGCGTCACGTTGTGATCGATGCCGGACCGTCCCTGTGCCAGCTTCTTTTCGGAGACGGTGATTGCAACGTACAGGCCGTCATTCTCGAGGCGGTGTTTCGAGGCACTCATCCTGTAAAGCGCGTGGAACGTGTTGGTCTGGTTCATCGAGGGCTGTTTTGTGCTGAGGAACTCGGAGAGGACGAGCACGAGCCGTGTGGCCATCTCCACCATCTCACCGGGGGTGACAAGGTTGGTGAGCAGGGTCTGGGCGGTGGACGGCATGCCTCGCACGAAGAAACCGGTGGGAGGTGGTGTGGGCACGACTCTGTCCATGTAGTCGGCCGCTTCGGTGACCAGCTCGAGCACGCGCTCCGTCGTCATGGGCAGGCCGTACAGCGTCCATGCGTCGGGTTTGTCGTCGGCAAACACGTCCTTCGCGATGAGCAGCGTCTTTGCGTGTTCCTTGAAGAGTGCGGTCTGGTAGGACCGTACCTGGTTCAGGACCGCGACGGTGGAAGTCACGACAGGCAACACTCCGCCGTTCACGACGTTCGGTATTTCGATGGTCCCTCTGCCGTACTGCACCTCGGTCATAGAGACCGCGGCGCGCTCCCTGACAGACGGTGGCGCGTGCGCGGGCTTATTGAGCAGGAAGTCTAAGAGTTTTTTGCGATTAGACTACACACACTCATGTAAATCTGCACCAATACATCACATGGTGCCTGTCTTATGCGCGACGTTTTGAAAACGTCCCCTGTGTCGTGCTCTTTTACGGAACGCTGAGACGACAGATCACTGCTTGAGGAGGATGTCGAGCGACTCACCCGACTTGGCAAACGTGAGGGCCCTGCCGATGATCTTGGCCGAGGACACTGAGGCGATTTTGATGCCGACGCGGCGCGGGCCCTGCTTCGGGCGCTTGCCGGAGTGCGTCCCCGATTGGCTCCACAGGCACCACTCGATCTGATCACCCGGGTGGATCGGCTGGCCAGAGGTGTTGAGCACGGTGACCATGCCACCGATGGATAGAGTGAAAAACTCGTCGACGCTCGGGCCGATGCCGTCGTCGGGGCTACGGACAGACTTGGTCCTGGCGACGCCGGCGAAGAAGAAGTCCTTCTCCGATTCGGTCTTGAGACCAGCGGCGCACGCGATGACGGGCACGGCGGTCTCGGCCGCGACGTACTGGCGAAAGACGGCCGTGCGCTTGCGCCGGGCGAGGCAGATCATCCCCTCGCGCACGGAGGCCCACTCGTGGAAGTGCGGCTTGAACTCGACAACGGTGTCGCCGTCGGGACCCGTTGCGAGCGGGTCGATCTCCTTGAGCTTCAGCTGATCGTTGACCGAGTCCGACGTGAACTCGTACGCGTCGACGAAGCAGTTCATGACGATTTCACCGATGCGCGAAACGGGCTGGTAGCCCGAGATCTCAGACATGGGGAGGGACCGGTCTCCAGGACCGGCCATGGACTGGAAGTCGACCATCATCGACATGACCACCGACCGAAGGAGAAGTTGCTTGTTGCTTTACTGTTGACGGGCGAAACGTATCAGGCTAGCGGTTTGCCTGTTTCTTGCCTCGCACTGCTGAATTGAGATGTGCTCGCATACCTTATGATGGAACCCCTTTAAAAACCGCACGTACACACTCATGAACTCCCTGCTAACACTGCACCCCGACTCACACGAGCGCCGGCGTGCAATGTGCGAATTCCTGGGTTGCGCTCAGTAGGCCGTGCGGGGTACGATGGGGACCCTCGTGAAGCCGTTGCCAGGAGTGGGATTGCCGTAGTAGGCGAGGTCGTCAGGGCCACGCGACGCCGGCCGCGGACAGGCGTATCCATGCTTGTCGACCAGCACTGGCGCGCGGGCGGCGTCGCTTGCGGCGTCGCCCGCTGCGGCCGTGAGACGACCCGTGGGGTCGCGCGTGACAATGACCTTTGCTCCTGCGGCGTAGCTCCCCTTCTTGCTGCTTCCAACTGCTGCACGCGTCATGTCCTTCGCTTGCTTCCTGCCGTACCTGGGCAGACCACCACGACGCTGAACGGTTCCGTCGACGTCCATGTACTGCTTGTACAGCTTGTCCGCGTCCCACCATTCCACGTTGACGTTGACGTTGATGGCCATGGAAGACGGGGCGATGCGCACGGAGTGGCCGACGGTCGAGCGCGAAGCGGCGCTGTCGAGAACCGTGCCCACGCACCATCCGCCCAGAATGTACTCGCCGATGCCGCCGCAGATGCCATCGGCTCTGCCTGTCCTCTGAGTGAGGTTTTCGATGCAGCGGTTCTGAGCCCGTTTGTACTTGGCATCGGCAGCTACAGCAGCGTCGAGCGCTCCGCCGAGTACCCCCAGCAACTCCGCAGCGGCGGATTCTTGTTCGAACAGCTCTCTGGCTGCCTTGAGATCGTCCTTGCACTGGTTGAGCGCCGGCGCACCGTCCATCCCCCACGCGGAGATCTTCATGCCACAGCGCGACTTGTCGTCCTTTGGATCAAAGTGCGAGTACTGCGCGAGGTAGGAGCTCGTGACGCGCTGGAGACGGAAGTTGCGAAGGTTGGCCTGCGACACGTCGTTGGATCCAATGCGCACGGCCTGTGCGACGTGATCAAACGCTGTGCTGAGAATGGGATCGTCGAAATTGTAGGCCGTCTTGAGATCCTTCAGCCTCTTGTGAGCGGCCTTGCGCGTCGCTTCGGCATCGCTGACGCTCGCAGTGGCAGTAGGGGCAGCCCGAAGGTCCTGCATCGCGTAGAGGTACTGCTTGATGAGGTCGGCCGGCCCGTCGGGAGCGACCTCCGTGCCCGCACCGGCGGCGAACGCGCCGGTGGGTGGTCCGCCGCCGCCAGGGAGGGCGCGCCCGTTCGCCATGTTGGCAAGGGCGACCGCGTCGCCGTCGCCGTACGCGCTTGTGCCACCTCCTGCCGGGTTGCCGACGCGCTGCAGCGCCCTGAGCGCTAGGTCGAGCTGGGGGTTCCCTGCCCGCGCGCCTTCCTTGATCAGCAGCTGCACCTGCGCCATCAGCTTGGAGAGCTCCATGTCGCGACCCCTCTGTGCTTCGCTCCTCGCGCGGCCGGCGTCGAGCGTGTAGGTGAGATCGGCGACGAGCACGACGAAGACCTTGTCCATGGGAAGGACCGCCATGTCGGGGTTGCCGGTCCACGTCTTGGTGATGGCCTGTCCCTGAATTGCGACGTTGAACAGCTGCGCCATGCGGGCGTCGATCTCGGCGTCCGACTGTGGGTTTGGTCCCGTCTCGAACTTCGAGAGGACCATGCCATCGGGGACCCAGTCAAAGAAGTTGTTGCGCCGCAGTTCTGCGTGGAGCGCGGACCATGCGAGCTCCGAGCCAATCTGTCGCGCCGTGTCCACCATCCTGGCCTTCTTGTTGGGAGTGCATGGCTTGATCGGGAACGTGCACGTCTCGTTGCCGACGGCCTTGGAGCGCAGGAAGGGCCCCCGCTCCATGACGAAGAGCCCGTGCATCTGGTGGCCCACGGTGACGTCGGTGTGATTACCCGCAGCAAGGAGACGCGGCCTTCCCGGGTAGATGTTGTCCATGGCGGCAACGTCGGCGATGTATGCCGCGGCGTTGGCGTACCCCAACGCTGCGGCGGCTGCGTCCTGGGAAGCGTACCCCATTGCTATGGCTAGGTCTGCGTTGGCATAACGAATGGCAAGGTCGGTCAGCTGTCCAGAAAGGCCGCCGCCCAGCCCGCAGGACATCATAGAATTGACGGCATCCTCTCCGCACGGCGCAAAGGCGCGAGCCGCCATCCAGGCAACGTCGGGCGCGTACATGGCGGTGCCATGCGTGAGGAACGCCTGGTAATAGGCCAGATCGGAGTCGAGCACGGCGGCCTTGGAGAACCCTGGTTCGAGTATGTCAGCTGGGGTATTGGCGTTGCTAGGGCCAGCGAGCCGAAGGCTCATGAGGTCGATGGTCAGGGGGTCAATGCCCCCTCTGTTGATGACTTGCTGGTCAAGGCTGGTGCCGCGCTGGTTGAGCTCCTGGCGGAAGAACGTCTCGATCCAGGCGGTCGAGGCGAGGCGCTGCATGCGGTCGACGCCGTGTCCGAGGCCAAGCGCGTGCGCGGACTGGCCCGCCTGATTCCATTGGAAGAAGCCCGCGGCCCTGACGTTGCTGACGTTGCTGCCGTCGGCCTGCGCATCCCCGAGCGCACCGGCAGTGATGCTGCCCTGGAGCCTCCTGCCGAGGATCCACGCGAGCTCGCCCGCCTCGAGTCCGTCGTACTCGAGTACCGCGGGTTTGCCGTTGACCGTGCGACCGGATACCGAGCCGTCGGTGCTCATGCGCGCACGCATCGGCACCAAACCTGCCAGTTGGGAGTAAGGAATGCTGAGCGCTGAACAAGCGTTTGAGTATGTGGGTGTGTGTGTGGTTCGAGTTTTGCATTGGCTTACGCGCATAGGGAATGCGGATGTTGCTCCCGCGGTTGTTGCGTGCAAAGGCGACGCTCGGGGTGCCGATGTTGCTCCCCGGCGTGTTGGCCGCGCCAACGCTGGTGAAGTTCCCCCCCAAGTTGGTGGGTGGTCCCGCGGGGGTGAAGGACCCCCCCTCCCTCCCGCTGTTTCCGGGTGCGACGGAGGAGATGAGTGACATCTTAGTGGAGTTGCAGTTGTGGTGTGTTGCGACTCGGTGTAAGGCGCAGTTTAGCGACACAGGCAGCTACTGAAGCTCCACCACTGCTAATCTTGCGGTGCAAACGTTGCCTTATGAAAGAGCGACACGCACTCTTGCAAATACCGTTGCGCGCGCGCGCGTGCGTCGCTTCAGAAGGACTGGCGCGGCTGCTTGTGGCTCTGCCTGTCCAAAAGCGAGAGCGAGTTGTCGCTTGCCTCCGCCTCCTCGTCCGCCGCTCCGTCGCTCTGCTTCGAGGAGCCACCCGATTTTCGGGTCGTCCGCTTCAAGCTGGTGGCGTACTGTCGCGACGATCGAGAGGGCCCCCACTCCGCGATGACGGTCTTGTTGGCATCCTTCATGCGGTCCAGCCAGACGAGGATGAACCGGTGCAGAGTCTGTGCCCCGAGCGTGTCGACGGACAGGCCGTCGATGCACGTCTCCTTTCCTCGCGGGCGCTCCTGTGAGTAGGTCACGAGACCGGGGTGGAAGCCCGCGCCGGTTGCGTTCTCGACGCAGAGCGTGACGATCTTCTTGGCCACTCGCCCGCAGGCCTGGTTGAGCGACGCTGGGTTGGCGTGGATGTCGGTGTCGATCTGGGTGACGACGCCGGCGAGCTCGCTTGGACGCACCTTCATTTGACGGGGCTCTCCGAAGCGCGTGAGAGTGCGCAGAATGGCGGTCAGAATGGCGCTGTCTCGCTTCAAAGCGGGCGGAATGGCGCCGTTCTTGACATCGCGGAGAGCGACGACTCTCACGACCGGCGGCGGCGGCAGCATCGCCGGCGCTGGAGGTGGCGTCGGTTGGCATGTGGCCTCGTCGTGGCCATCGTCGTGGCCATCGTCTTCTGCGCGTCCCGCCACGTGCTGCAGCTGCGAGTCGAGCGGCCAATCGACTCCGTGTTCCTTTCCGTACGGCTGCAGGCAGGAAGCCGCGATGGAGCTGTACGTGGCGCGCTGCTCGCACTTGACGCGTGCGAAAATGGGCAGGAGGAAGTCGGCACGGACCGTGTAGCTCGGGATCAGGTCGGCGCGCACGATGAGCTGCAGAGCGCGGAGCATTCGCACCGTTCGCAGCGCGTGGTCGCCACCCGCGTTGCTCACGTAGAGGACTGGCTCGCGCTGCGTCGCTTTGAGTGGCGAGGTGTGGTTCGGAAGCGGACATTCGCCGACCGTGCGAAAGGCCTGCGTCGCGAGCAGCTCCTGGACGTTGACATCCTGAAGCTGTGCCACGTGGATGTTCGACCACTCGGTGGCGGTCTCGACGGTCTCGACGAACCGGCGAAGAACGGAGAGGGTCGAGTTGCAGGCCTCGACGACTTGGGGTCCGACGCGCCACGCCCAGTTGAGGATGAGCTCGTGCCGAATGTAGGTTGCCACCGTGGACTGCGGGTTGAAGAACTCAGTCAGCTCGCTGATGGCAATGCCCCTCGCGTTGAGCGCCTCGACGAGCTCCGGCGGCGGGTCCATGGCGGCGTTGCAGATCTGGTCGTAGCAGGTCTGAAGATAGCCGTCCGCGTTGTTCTTGGGGTCGTCGGCGATGACGAGGTTGGCGAGGCGCTGCAGCGCCTGCACCGATTCGGCGCGGCACCTGCAGAGTGCGCGCTGCTGTTTCACGCGGGGCGCGACGAGGCCGTCGACGATCTTGTCGACGTTGGCTTTGAGGTCGCAGTGGTCGCGCGACACGAGCATGTGCGCGAGCTTCTTGGCCACGCCGACGCGCACGTTGGCGCAGTCGTCGTACGCCGACGCGGACATCTGCATCGGCTCGAGGCCCCTGAGGTTTGTGACGGCCTCGTCGAGTGAGCGGAGGAAGGCGTTCACGGACTTGTACACGAGGTCCTCCACCTGCTTCCAGTAGAACATGTCGCACCGGTGGACGTTGCCGTCGGAGAGGGTGGCATCGACCTCTCCCCAGAAGTCACCGAGCTCAAACTCCAGCTCGCCAAGGTGGCACGGGGTGGCACCGAGGAACCCGAGGCGCTTGTAGATGGAGGTGACGCGAGGCTCGGTGCGCTGCAGGTAGACAAAGTACGCGAGCCGCTCTTGAACCGCCTGCAGGTCCTCCTCCGTGGCCTCTTTGGGAGCAGCGGCGAGGTTGAGTAGCCAGGCGGCCTGCTTGGCCTCGCTGATTGAATTGGCGCCAATCGGGTCAGCGCTCGCGGGAGGTGGCTTGTGAGGAGCACCCCAGATGCACTTGCCGTTGGAGGCAGCCCACGAAAAGGCGCAAAACGGCGCGGCGTACTTGGTTTCGTTAATCGTTGTGTCTTCCATTTTTGGTTGGTGCGGAAGAAAGCTGTCAACGGATAGCGTTGCGCGCCAGCACCCTACTTTAATTAAAAATGAGATTACGACTTTTAGTGCAGAACGAGTCCAGAGCTTAGGCCTGCTGCAGTGGGGTTCGCCCCGCTAGACTCAAGCCAGGTTGCGTTTTTTTCCCATGGACGAAGTGGCTTCGAGGAACAAAAAGAAGACGGCAACGGCGAGCAGCGAGACGATCCTCACGGCCCTCTGTGGCTGCCGGGCGCGCACGTTGGCGGCCAGCAGCTGCACCGTGATGGAGACGGATATTCGACGGGCTATGTCGACGAGTAGCGTGATGAACGCCAGTATACCACTGACGTTGCGCGAGGACTTTGTGAGCGGTTTGATGGAGAGGCCAAACCACCCGTTCTTGGCAAACTCCGTGTACGCGAGCTTGACGGTGCGAGGCAGCGCACCCAACACGACGGAGAGGGCCAGAACGACGGCGATCAGCTCCTCGTCCCCGAGCTGTGCGTCTTTGGCGGCGTCCAGAAGCTCGCGGGCAATGCCAAAGGACACGGAGAACGCGAGGTCACTGCCGAGCGCTCCGAGCGCGTCGGTGGTGGAGGACATGCAGTCGGACAGGAGAGACGACTACTACAGAGACTCGTACGAGGACGAGCCGCTGCCCCTGCCGCGCGAGGTGTTCCCCAGCGAGGTCGAGGCCTGCGCACAGGAGGGTTGCAGCGTGGGCCGACGTCTAGCGTGGCAGAACGAGCGCGTGCGGCTGCACGTGCGGCGGCTGCTTCTCAGCGACCGAGGGGGTGCAAGCGGAGGCTCCAAGGGCGTCAAGGGGGTGATCAAGAAGCGGCGGCGGCTCACGGGAGGTGCCACTGTGTCGTGCACGGTGGGCACAATATTCGGATCCACGTTGGGAAACCTCTTCCACTACGCGCGAGGGCACAAGCACGGCCTGGCTGTGGCGCGGCTGCGACTGGAACTCGTGGTCGATCCGGCCGCTGCGGCAGCCGGAAGCACCAGGGGCGAGGACCGCATCCACCTGATGCGCGGCATGGGGCACCATCGAGTGGTCGGGTCGCTCGGCAAGAGCCTGGCCGAGGTGCGGACGGCGCTTCCGATCAGCGACAGGAAGAAGGGTGGACGCGAGGCGCATGTGGGTGTGGTGTACGGCGCCACAGTGGCGCTCCTGGTGTCGTTCTCGCTGCTGTCACTGGCTCAGATGGACGAGGCGGACATGGAGGCGCTCGTGGAGCCGGCCTGTGAGGAGCTGCACAACCACCTGGACGCGTGGCGCACGGGAGGCGTGAGCTGGGTGGAGGCGGACCGCGCGGCGCTGGCGGCCGAGATTCGAGCCTCGGAGCGCGCGCTGCAGGCGGTGCGTCTCGCACGCCAGCGCGCGCAGACGGCGCGCATGGGCCCCGCGGAGTCGACGCGGATGCAGCTCGCCTTCTTTCGAAGGGCGGCGTGGCCCGTGGGTCATTCCGTGGGGTTCGAGGAGCAGGACAGGCTTCTGGAGAAGCTGCGCACGGGCGAGCTAGTGGACCTGGAGCCGGAGGTTGCACGGGCCGCCGCGAGGCCGCCACAGGTGGTGCACGCGCCAGGAGTGCTGCCGCTCTCTGCCCTGGTCTTTGGCCCGCGAAGCGCAGTGGGCGAGCACGAGAGCGGTTCGGACGAGGCGAGGAGTTCCTGCGCATCCTCCTCGCTTGGCTCCTGGGCGTCCTCGTGTGGCTCCTCTTCCCATGAGGGGCAGGGACACTGTGGTAGCGGAGGTGGCCTTTCTGAACAGATGGGTGCGTGGAATGGTGTGAAGTTTTAAGATAAAGGCACGATGAGGAGGTGCGTAATTAGCACCGCAAACAAACCGCACAAGTGCGACCAGAGAGCAAGATGTCCGTGCGCCAGGACGCTGCGAAGACGGCGGCCGCCGGTGCCGCCTCACCCCTCGAGATCGCCGACAGTGTGGCGCAGAGCGAGTCCCAGTACGCCGAGGGCACGGGCCACGACATCGCGCAGCCCGAGAACCCGCTGAGCCGCAACGTGGTCGTGTCCATCCGGGCCTCCCTGAACGAGCTGTGCCTGCAGAAGCAGAAGGGCACCTGGGCGCCGTCGCAGGAGGCGCTGCGCTCCATCTTCCAGCAGGTAAGTAGCGGTGTCCCGTTTTTTCCCAGAGCCCCTGCCCGCCCACCCGTCTTGCACCCAGGTTGCCGACGGACCGCCCC
>TARA_R110002050_G_scaffold106978_1_pt1 | contig 15298 bp, 18 predicted proteins | sample TARA_R110002050 | Tara Oceans TARA_R110002050 (sample SAMEA4396988) | marine metagenome | biome: Polar Biome; feature: [DCM] deep chlorophyll maximum layer (ENVO:01000326); material: water (ENVO:00002006), including particulate matter (ENVO:01000060) such as... | depth 25 m
TAGTCAATCTTGTTTCGGTGTTGATAAAAAAAAGGAAGTTGAATATCATAAGCAATATAAAAAAATATATTACGAGAAGAATAAAGAAAAAATAAAAGAAACATCTAAAAAATTATATTACGAGAAGAAAGCGGAACAATCTGACTAAACTTCACAACCTTCTAATAAACTCTTAATTAGTAAAGGAGGAACTCTATATTTTAAATGTAAATTCTTCTTGTTGTTGCCTCCTCCTACCTGTTTCGCCATGTCTAATTTGTGTCTTTTTAATGGTTCTTTTAACAATTCATTAATTAGTAAAGGGGGAACTCTATACCTCGTATTTAATTGCCCTGTTGTTCCACCTGTTAGATTGTTCCCTTTTGTGTTTCCCAAATTATTTTTATGTATTGAAAATGTAGCATTACTCATTTCGGTTTTATGCTTATTTGGATCAAACATATTTTCGCAATCTTTACGACATATCTTCGGCGTGAAGTCCATGTTATTCGTCCAAATCCTCGTTCGCTTTCTATATCCCCAATCTGAATATTTGCAGTAATCAACATCGTAATAATTCATATCTGTTAAAAAGTTTTTCATTTTTCCACTTTGGGGATTTTCAATAAAATAATAATTCGGTTTGAAGAAATCTATAATCTCTTGAGTTTTTCTGACTATAGGCAATCCATTCTCAATCATATCATTATCAAGCATTTCCGCCGTTACTATCTCATCACCGAAAGCTTTAAGTTTTCTACCTATCCAAGATCTCCGGCAATTGCTAAATAAACAACATGGAGGCGAAGCCCATATAATATCAAAGTCGCCTTCTTTGTAATCCTTTGCATAATCCCATTTTAATATATCAGTATTTATATCGGCATTCTCAAGATCAACAGATACAACCTCCCAACCATATTCTTTACATACTTTCCCTACTGAATGCGTACCTGAAAATAATTCTAAAACTCTCATATATAATATATAACTATATTTATTTTTTACATCATCGCATATAATTCATCAACATCAAATTCTTCTTCTTGCAAGTTGTCCTCATTATCGGAATAATTTACGATATAAATATTCTTGAGATATTCCGCTCTTGAGAGTGCGGTGTAAATCGCAGTCGCTTCCATGTGTGCGTCGTCAATAAAAAGATTATGCTTTGCGGTTTCCCCTTGAATGCTATGGGTTGTAAATCCGTGCCTAATCTCATAATCAACCCCCAACTTATAATTATCATCGGGTTTATCAAATACGATTTCGCCCTTACAATAATTCCGATCGGTTTTTAATATGTAAAATTTCTCTATCTCGTCAAACATCTCGGTATATAAATTTTTCTTCTTGTTGCTTCTACACAATATCAAATCCTCTTTCTTATACATTTGTTTCATACTATCTTTACTGATTTTCTGTTTTATCATAGGTTTTACAATATGATATAACCCCTCCAACTCTATATTATCTCTACAGAATGTAAGAACCTGTTGTAATTCGGGGCATTTGCATCGTCTATTTTTATCGTATTTAATAATATTATCAAACCCTACACATTTAAACGGCGTTGTTCCTTCCGTAAAAGAAGGCAATTGATATTTCGGATCTCCACACATTATAATTTTCATACTCGGATACATATAAAATATTTTCTTTTTAGTTTCATTAGACATCATAGAAATCTCATCAATTATCAAGACATTAAAATTTTGATTTATATAATTAATCTTCTCGGGATCGTCGCTAATGATATTCGCCCACACTTGATTTTTAATACCGCATTCTTTATTTTTACTCCTACTCAATTTCCACGATGGAGCTACGAACAATTTTCTAATCAATCCCTCATCATATATATTTAAATGCGTTTTACCTGAACCGCCTACGCCTTTATGCAACTCCTTTTTATTATGCGATCTAAAGGGAGTTTTACATTTTGCTATTTCGCAAACATTATTAGATATATAACTATCAGATGGCTCGTTTTGTTTGATTAACTCGGGTTTATCTCTGAAACAATTAAGCGTTTTGTAATCTCCATATAAATATATTCCATCAACGCAAACCCTAATCACATCATCAATCTCAATAGATAAGAGTTGTTCTAATGCGTTCATTCGCATATAACTCGTTATAAATCCGCAGACATGAGATAGATGATTGTTATGTTGTTTTTTATATGATACTTTAACCTCTTTTTCTTCTTGATTAAAACTAACCATATCATAATCGCTACTATAGGTTATATGTTCTGCTAATGTTTCATCGCAATTCATAAAGAAACTATTGAACTCGCTGTAATAAAACATCGTGCCGACATATTTACAATAATATTTAATGTCGTTGTCTTTGGTGTTTAACATGTGTTCGTCAAACTCAAAATCAAATGTAGTACCCCAACAGCCCTCAATAATATCAAACTCAACCCCATTCGCTTTAAGAAATTCTAACTCGGGCGATGGATAGACATTATTATTATAGATTTTCATAACATCGTTATATTCTTTTAATCTCTTTGTTGCATTTTGAAATCTGATATTTTCAATTCGGTAATAACCGACATCTACAATCTTATTCGTCTTTCTGTAATCTGTGATCTTACCGACAAACCCATTATAATATTTACACATTTTAAAATTAGCATATGCCTTTTCCATATCAATATGATTATATTTCTTCTCGTTATTCTTGGCGTTTTCAATATCCTTAAAATCTATTGTTTCGTTAAAATGAACGCCTTGCCTAACAAACCTACTAACATCAACATCAACCATATCATCAAGATAATAATTTTTAATACCTGTTTCTTTTTGAAACTCTGTAATGTAATTGTTATATTCATTATCTTTTTTGTATGTCTTATCAATAGTAGATATTGAACTAACGCCCCGATTATTTTTTGTATATGTGTGATACTTGCCTCTTAATGATGTTTTAATTTCATTTAATTCCGATTGAGAAACAATCTCGGGTTCTAAATTGACTATTCTGTTATGCTCTACATGATCTACCCTCGTATTAATAAATTTGAATGTTGTTAATGCTTTTTTGTCGCTCTTGCAAGTAATAAAGTTTTTTTGAAATGGCGTATTGACTTCAATATTAACCTGATACTTATTTGAGATCATATTAATATCTTCTTCACTAACACCACTCTCACGATATAATAACTCGTCTTTTAATAGTTTTTTCCTCATACCGGAATATTTGTAAGCGGTCTTTTTTGTCTTTGCGTTTTCCTCTTTCTCATCACACCATTTAATCATCGGAGTAAATAAACAATTAGTAGTTCCGAATTTGAACGCCTGTAATATTTTTTTGCCTTTTATTTCCTTACCGACATTAATATATAATTTATAATTTGTATCGTGTTCTAATCTGTCCGTATCACTATCAATTTGAATATAACTCGTAAATATATTTTGGTAATCTTGTGTAAATTTATTTGTAAATGTAAAACTAAAATCTATCGCCATTAAACCACCATCACCGCCCTTTTTAACAACATTAATATTATCCCCTTCTTTATAAAGTCCTTTTAATTTGTTGTAAAACAATCTATCCATATTCTCTTCATCTGTATAATTTAATATCGTCGTATTTGTTTTTATTTGTTGCTTTGCTTCTTTAGTCTTCTTTATTTTTAATACCTTCTTTTGCTGTTGCTGTTTAATTGCAAACTCTTCTTCAATCTCGTTATACATATTGCCGAAATATTTATAAGCCCTCTTCTCCTGTGTTTCTTTCCTCTTACCCAAATTAACACCATCTTCATTCGCCAATTTGATTAAATTTTTTGTTGAATTCACACCAAACAAATCACGAATTTTCTTCTTACCTGTTCTCCCAACTTTATTCAAATCGGGTATTAACGACATACTAATATTAGTTGATATTATTATTTCTCCCATTTATATATATATATACAAAGATAATATTTAAGTTGTTTTCTCCATATATATATATATGAAATCCCTAAATATTATATAATTCATTTCTCCTAAACTAAACCAGTTTTTTCCAACATGGCTAATCTCTCCTCTCTTCCACTTTCTTTCAAATCCTCGTGAATATTATATATAAATAACGCTTTTCTTTCTGCGTCCATTCCTTCAGTTAAATTAACGATAGTTTTTCTCATTTCATTTACCTCATCTTGCATTTGCTTCTCTTCTTTTTCACGAACCATTTTTAACCTTTTCTTAAACAAAATCGCCTCTTTATTCTTTTCATAATAATCTTTTTTCTTTTGCCTACGCTCATCGTCATAGTTTTTTTTATTAGACTTTTTATTTATCTCATTAATTTTCTCTTTGTTATTATTGTAATAAGTTTTTTGTGCTGTTTTCATACTTTCAGATCTCACCATGTTATATATATATATAGATTATATTTATATCATTTTCTATATATATATATACACCTTTTATAATTCTTCAATTATATCGCTAATATCAACATCTTCATTCAAAAGGGTTTTCTCAATCAAATTCATACAAAATTTCGGTCTGCCTCTTGGTTTGGGCGGTCGCCCCCCTCGTTTCTTCTCGTTATACTTCCGGTTATATTCTTTACATCTTAAATTATGTTTTAACCTCCACACGGGATCTTTTTTTTTCATAGCGTAATATTTTCTATGATATTCATTATATTTGTCGGGGTGATTTTCTCTCCACTTATAAATATAACCTTTGGTAATTTCATTATAACTTTTTGTAACATCAATCGGTTCATCGCTGTCTATCTCTTCGTTTTGCATTTATTCTTATATATTGGGTTTATAATATATTTTACTTAAAATCAATATAATATAAATCTTTACAATTCATCTATTTCGCTAATACTTGTTAAATCCTTTTTAGTTTGTAGGGGCGAATTGTTGTATGAAATCAAATCATCATTACTCACATCGCTCTCGGTTATAATTGATTTACCCGAATTAGCATTATCAATAGCATCATAATATTTCTTTTCTGCTTTTAAAATCATTATTAAATTTTTATGGCTTTGAACCATGAATAACTTTCTCTCGCTCGGATATATACTCGTTTCACAAGCAATCAGCGAGGCGTTATAATCATTCATTAAATCGGCATTAATCTCGTCGTCGTGTTGATGATTTCTCGCCTTCTGTAGGCAATTATTTAATACTGAACTCGCTTGAGTTATTTTCTCCATTCTTGCCGGATAGTTTTGGAATTTCATTAATGCACTAATTCCTGCGATTGATGAATTTAATATAATCGGAGCTAAACTCCAACCCGCCTCATTTAGTCCAAGTCGCATTTTTACACTTTCCATCAATCCCGCCCCTAACGATACTAATATTATAATTTTATTATATGCGTCGCTGTCCTGTTTTAGTTTCTCATGGGCGTACCCCATCGCATCTCGCCTTGCTCTTAAAGATGTTATAATATCTTCAACGCTTTCTTTTCTCATCAATCCCTCTTATTAAAATGCAATATTAAAAGATAAGCCCCACCCATTCCCGTAGAACCAATAGTAGTAGAAGTCGCATTTATTCTAACTTTGAAAATGTTATTGCTCGGGCGACTATTCAGAACAACGGGAACATTAAAATCGCTCTGTGAGAATGTCTGTTTGTTTGAACCATCGTTAAAAACGCTTCTATCTAACAAACCAATAATATTTGACGATTTTGTATTAGTTTCCGCCCCTGCCGTATAGGTTTTCATTTGCGTTCCAAGTCCTAAAAGGGCAATTGCTTTAACATTAGAAGCTGTAGCATTTGCGGGAGCAGAGAGAAAAGAAAAAGTTAAATCGTATTCTCCTTCGTCTAAAAAACTCCAATCAATAGCATAATCTTTATCGTATATACTTGTTGTTTCAAAGGCAACATTACTATCAATAACAACACTAAAACTCATTATATATATATCATTTTATAAAAATTATAAAAATTTGTTTTTTTAAAGTACCGCCATACTATCGGCGGATAGTTTAGCAACTCTCTCAAGAGTATTCTGTTTAACATCTTTGGTAAGACCCTTATTTGCAATATTACCATAAATATCACCTACTTCAGCCCCTATTCTTGCTCCATCTCTCGCCCTCTCGGCAATCGGTATAGCGGTTCTAACCATGTTAAGGGTGTTTGTTGTTCCAGTTCCGGCAGCGATCGCATCGGCAATAGGCGAATTAATAAACGCTTTCAAATTCTTACCAGGAACGATATAATCAAGACCTTCGGCGACCTTGCTAAATATCTTATTAACTCCTGTAGCTTGTTTCTTGAAAAGGTTACGACCAAAACGAGCAGCTTTTTTAAAGATCATTATACATTTAGTTTATATAAAAAAATCAATTTTTCTTTTTCTTTTTGATTAGTTTGGCGTTTGTCTTGCGAACTCTCGGTTTTCTTTTCGCCGGAACTTTACGAGCGGGTTGCTTTCTAAAACCGACCGCTTTATTCTTGGCGACCGCCTTTCTTTGAGCCATAGTAGGTTTAACCCCACGAGGCAAAACATACTCTCCAGCATGTAGAATAACTTTAGTATCCTTTTTAACCCCGCCACCAGTAGCGACGGGCGAAAAGAAACCCCCAATAGCTCCACCAATACCTCCGATCACATCAGAAACTACATCACTCGCACCTAATTTTTTCGCAATTGCTTTACCTCCGATTGAACCCGCTGTTGCTCCAACATAACCAGGCATTATACTTTATGATGATATAATTATTTCATCAAAGTTTTTAAAAACTCTCTGACTATCGGTATTAAGAAACATAAAATTATAAGGTTTATCATATATTAATTTACTAATTTGAGGGGCAAGATCTACCAATTCTTTATCTTCTACTATCTCATCAAAAATAGTAGCAAGTTCATTTTTATTAACTCTAAAAACGAATATATTGCTAAATAACTTTCTAATATCCTTTGGAATGCTAAAATATGTCTGAACCAAAAAAAATACCGATGTTCTCAAATGGCGACGATTAAATATTAATTTTTTCATAAGGCTCATAGTATCGTTATTTTTTAGAGATGCTCCAACATCATCAAATATAATAGCAATATTTAAATCGCTTGATGCTTCTATTTCGTCCATGACTAAATCTAAATTCTCAAAGTTTAATTCATTAAATAATTGATCTTCGGGAAGTTTTCCGAAGATGTCGTTTTTCATACTTGCACGAGAAGGCGATGGTTGAAAAATATAAATTTTATGATATACCTTACGGAGTATCTCCTTATTTTCAAAGAGAGAAAAGAGAAGCGATGTCTTACCGCTACGAGGTTTCCCGATTAATAAATTAGTTGTATGCTGATTGAGAAACTTTGTTAATTCAAACTTATCCAACTTTTTATGAAGCGGTTTATCACATCTCATCTCACAAGGTTTCAATATAGGTTTCTTATGTTTTTTAATAGTAATCATTACTATATTATAATATTATTAAAAAACTAAACTTTTAAATATTTACTGACGAACCTGAACCTGACGAGCAAGAGGATTAATAACCATAATCGCATCATAACAGCAGATAAGGGCGACGGCGTGAGGTTGGGCGGGGGCAGCACCTCCGAAATTGATACGAAGGGAGATAGGCGAAAGCTGCGACGAAATACCAGTAAGCATAGCAGACGACGACAGCTTTTCGGTGTTCTGGGCGATGTAGAATTTACCCGGTTCGTCAAAAGTCGTAGTATCGCCATCGGTTCGGTTAAACTCTTTCGGGGTGATCGCAAGTTTAGACGAATAGAGCGAACCCGCCATATTCCAGCAGTTAGAAAGCTCTTGGTAAACACCACCTTTATTCTGAACGACCGAAAGAGGGCGAGGCGGAAGGGGAGTTGAGGCGATAATAAATTGATAATCGCCATTACCATTCGTAATATCAACACTATCCGCCCAATCGTTCGCCTGATTTCCCGCACCATTAAAATTAGCAACGACCGATTTAATTGACGAAAGACGCTGATTGTAAATAATCTCTGTCTGTCCCGCTTGGGCGGCTACAACCTGCGACGACGACGAGAACGACTGGGATTTGATGAGGATATTACCCTCTGCATCAGTCATAGAAAGAATTAGCGGATCTACTTCAGCTCCGAATTCTACCGACTGAAAGCATAACTCAAGGTTGGAAAGTGTAAGGGAATTAATAACGGCACTTGTCGCCGGAGTAAACATGTTAGTAAGAGCGTCCATAGTTAATTGGATCTGAACCGAAGGAAGTGCCCCCAACGGCACGAGCAGATCGGAATTTGAAAGAATATTTCCGAGAAATCCAGCCATGTCCCAAGTTTCGCCATCAGCACCCGAAAGAGTACGACCATTAAGATTTGAGGCGGTAGGGGTAGTAGTGTAATTAACAAGACCAAGCGGGAAAGCAAGACCCGACTTCTCGGCAAAATCCATTTTAGTATTAATAAGAACATTAGCGAGCTGATTATATTGCTCCACACTTTCAACAACGGCACTACCGATTGAAACCTGACTGCGTACGAAGGGGGTGTAAAAAGGACACCCCCTCATCGTCGCAGCCGCACCCGAACCAGCAACAGCACACTTATACCTTAAATATAAAGTTCCAGGCACCATGAACCCTCTTGATGGGAGCGTAAATTGGATAATATCGCCATCATTAGCGAAAGTCTGTCCGTTGCTCGGGGCAACAACAACATCGGTATTAATCGTATTAGGGGGGAGGGCAGACGGGCGATTGGAATAATCTACTTCACGAGGAACGCTTAAACTCATTATATACTATTAGAATATAAAAAATTTATCTATAAAGTGTTTTTACTCGTCCATTAAAATATCTAATTCAAGATCTTTATATTTTGATATATCATTTTGTTCTTTTGTTTGTAATTTTGTTAAAGTTTTTAATATCGGTTTATCTTCAAAATCTTCTTCATTTGCTAAAATTGTTTCTATTGCTACATCTCGTCGTTCATTTCTTACTAAATCGCTAAATACGGCAACTTTTATTTTCTCCTTGCGATCTGAATAACTTTTTAAAAGAAATGTTATTTCATAGTCCGTATTATTAAAATCAACTAAAAATCCGGTTTCATCTCTAATTTGCAAATCAATACGATTGATTACATTATTTCTCAAAATGCTTTCGTTTAATGATGAGTTATTATATGTTATTAATCCAAAAGGCGGAACATTTACGGATATTGTATTGATTAAAGTATTCTCTCCGAGAGAAAGACTATCTATATTATTTCCCGCTAAAGCATCGGAATACAAAGAGAGTTTCTTAACGCCAAGAAAATTAGCAGGAAAATTAAAAGTTGTCGGATTAGCAAGATTAAAAGGAAATGTTGTATCTTGCGATAAACCGATAATTTTATTGCAAGTAGAACCATTAAGAAAAACTATAATATTCGTTAGTGTATTATCGGCAGGGGTTAAATTGAATACTCCCGTTGTCGGCGAAATAGTCATTAAGCAATTAAATCCGGTTGTTGCTAAAAACCTTCCAACTAATTCCGTCCTAAATGTATTGGCGTTATAATTACCTTCCGTAAATGTTAAACTATAATCTGTCGTTGTCCCGTTTGCTCGTGTGATCCTTATAGATAATACCCTTCTATTTTCATCAATATTATATATACTAAAGGGCATCTCTACCGATTGTAGAGAGATTGTGTGTGTCGTGTCGGTGTCGTCTGTTATTACATCTTGGAAATTAAAAATTATATTAGATAAATTACTTCCATTTAATCGCTGTGCGTTTTGACTATTGATTGTTATGATTTTACTATGTGCAACATGATTTTCGCTCATTCTATATATATATACATTTTTATAAAAAGTATATATGTTAAAGGGGGTCGTTCGTGCCTAAATCTACTTCTTGTAGTTTATTAACATTTCTCACATTAACTTTAATCTCTTTCTGTTTGAGTGTGTTAATAATATTATCTAAACTCATTTTCTCTTCTTCGTTAAAAAATTTGAGGTTAAATTGTTTATATAAATAAAATAATTGGTGATTATCTTGAGTTAGACAATTTATTTCGTCCATGATTGTTTGAATTGCAATAAATCCATCGTCCTCTATTATGTGCGTATCTTCGTCAATATCCATTTATATATTAGACAAAGATATTATTTTTAAAGCATTTGACTATTTGTTGCCGTTTCTCGCCAACTTCCGAAAATGTCCTGTAATAGGTTTCGGTCGCTTTGAAAAGTCCCATCGGGTAGAGATGTGCCTTCTATTAGTTTATCAGCTCGGAATTGATCCGCCTTTATTTTATCTTTTGTAGGTTTATATTGTCCTCTCGGAATTCCCTTATCTGCTCTCGGTTCGTAAGGTCTATATGCGGGATCGGGCATATAATCATCAGCATCAAAATCTTCAGCAGCCAAATCGTCATATTGTCTTATTAAATTGGGTACGGGTTCTCTCGTTGTATTTGATGAGGGTACTAATTCATCTCCTACATTATACAACTCATTCATATTGATATATGGTATTAATTCTTGTTGTCCGTCCCCAGCGATTAAAGGTATAACCGGATATTGAGAGGCAGATTTTTCCGCTCTGTTTTCTATGTCTGATTTTAATTCTGCTTTTAGTTTTTGCAAATCAACATTTCTATCAAAGTTAGTACTATCACGAGGCAATAAATCCGCTTGGTCGCCCGTTTCCTGTAAAAGAAATGTTGGGTTTCTTATTTGGTCTAATAATGCGTTATTTTGAGAAACAATAGTAACAACAGGCTCTTCGTCGGGTTCAAGCAGAGTAACAACGGGCTCTTCGTCGGGTTCAAGCAGAGTAACAACGGGCTTATCTCTATTAATAACTAAAGGTATTTCATCATCTTCTTTAAACATGTTAGGAGCATCAGGAGGAGCAGATTGCTTTTTTACTTTTGCTTTTGGCGGTTCAGAGGCAGGAAAAATACCCCTAAATATATCATAAACATCGCCAATAACATTCCCACTCGGTAATAATGGGGGATTAAAAACTTCTTCAATTTCTTTTAATGGTTCTTTGATGGGTGTAGCAATTGGCGGATTAATAATTTCAGTCGCAGAAGGTAAAGGATCTGTTTGGGTTGAGATTGGTGTTGAGATTGGTGTTGATATTGGGGTTGGTGTAACTAAAGGCGAAGATGATGGCGGGGGTGCTAATCCTTTTTGATTTTGCAAATCGTATAGTCTATTATATAAAGTATCAAATCTCGCAGTATCAGAACTCAATAAATTCATCGTTGAATATTGCGGAATAGGTTGCTGTTGTGTTGCCTTTGCCTTTTTCCTTTTCTTTTTCTTGGGTGCTTTAACAAAATTAATATTAACGACTTGTTTTTGAGATTGTTTCTGTAATACCTTACGACTTTTCTTCGTTTGAGGTTTAGACTTTTTAACCTTCTTCTTTGGAGGCATTATATATATATTAAAACATTTTTTTAATCTCTACTTTGTGTTTCTTTTCAAAATCTTTTATTGATGCTTTTAATGTCGGTTTATTCCAAAGTAACACCATGCTTAACTCTGCGGGGCTGTGTAAATTATTTAATCCCTTATCTCCGCTATGGCGTGATTTGTATGCTCGTTTTACTTTCTCTCTGTCTTCTTTATTTGGGAGGTAATATTTACTATTTTTATCGTTGATTAATGTATAATCTCTGTAACCCTTTGCTCCGAACCTGTGCTTCATAGGTTTCCCATTTGCATCTTCCATTACGATCGTATATTTTTTATTCTTTGATTTTGATTTATATAAATACATGATAGGCATACTTTTATAAAAGTATAACAAAATAATTTTATAAAAGTTAATTATTACTCATATCAAAAATAGGCATCTCATTATTAGGCAATTCCGCATTTAAAACTAAACTCTCTTTCGTCATATCTGCTTTTATTGTTCCTGCGGTTATGTGCTTTTCAATCTCCTTTTTATAAATCTCATCAATAGAATTCTCGCTTCTACTAAAAACAAAATTTACAATAAACATATTAACATCGCTACATATATGTTGCAATGACTTATACATTAAGGGCGTTAGATGTAATGTTATATCAACGCCTCCATCGTCTTTTATCGTTTTGCTTGATTTAATATATGGGGACATCCCATTATCCTCAACTTCGTTATAATCTTCATTCATACTTATATATACTTTTTATAAAAAAGTAAAACAAAAATAACGGAGTTGGTTTGATAGAACTTTTCAAAGTTCATTTAATATGGTGCGATTAAACTGCCTGAAAATTGATTATATTGATAATGTGAATACACGTATAACCTTCCATAAGAACTCGCCAAATGGACTAAATCGCCAATATCTAATGGGATAATCGCCATTACTTGATTACCATTTTGAGCGATTACGTTGCCTGATGAAATCCTAACGACACCATTTTTATATAAAGTTGGGCGACTTGTTGAGCCATATGATTCATTAATAAAGCCTGAATACTTAAACATATAAACACCTCTTATTTTTGCTGTAAATTTACCCGTTGTTGAATTATAACAACTACCTATATTAGACCATATATAATTCGCTTTGAAAACGTATCCTTGACTGAAATACATATTTCCTGCGTTAGGCGTGTTCCAACTTGCGTGAAATGAGTGGTGTGCCTGTCGTGTTATAAGATTTGGGGGGTAAGAAGTATTACTACTACCATTACCACTACTAAATAATAATGACCCTGCGGAAGGCGGACTGCTTTGTGAGGAAGGATTTTTATATACTTCTGCCTCAATACTATCTATACTCCAATCAGCAACACAATAATTAGAAGTTCCATCTATAAAAACCCATATATCAACTGCTCCACCTGAAACCGACCGAGCGAATAAATGAACGTTTGTAAATGCTCCTCCATTATTATCTTCACTATTACCTTCAATTTTATATTGATACGTAAACCCGCTCCTATTTCTAAACCAAGCGGTAATTATCATGGGTTCGTTCGTCCAATCGCCACCAGTAAGAATAACTTTTGTAATATCTTTGGTATGACTGGTTGACACTGGAAGAGTTGCTATTTTTATCCATTGTGACCCTGTGTTGTTTGTTGTGAATGTATTACTTAATAAGGTGCGTCTAATAGGGAGTATAGAAATATGACCGCCACCATTTTCCGTAAAAACATTACCTTTTAAATTAACACTATCAAAAGTATTTACACCATTGAAGGTTTGCGGTGATGCTTCCGTTCCATCTGATAAAACAGCGTCGCCAAAACCATCTATCGTTATATCCTCTTCTGTTCCTGCTATGTTTGTTAATTTTAATATAGGTGCTGTATATGATGCCGTATCAAAAGACGAATTAGTTGCTTCTACTAAATTGCTTATTGCTGTTGTGTTAGTTGATATTGCTGATGTTGTATCATCTACATATTTTTTAGTTGCGAATTGTTCGTTGCTTGTTGGGTCAGGAATGACGGGAGGAAGTCCAGGTGGGTATGTCATTTTTATTTTGGGGAACTCTACAAATGTTTTTACACCATATATGGTCTCGTCTGTGTGTTCTTGTTCTGTTCCTACACTAACATATGGTAAATCAGGTATTCTGTCTATTGCTAATGTCCCTGCGGTTATTTTATCTGCGTTTAGGTTTGGAATTCGTGCCGTTCCTAATGTTCCTGATGCTATTTTATCTGCGTCTATATCAGGTATTCGTGCGGTTGCGAATTCACCAGAATTAATTTTAGACGCTGGTAGGTTTGGTATATCATTAGCGACTAATGTATGGAAATATCTACCATCTAAATCTTTCGTTAGTGTTGTGCCGTCTTCTTTTGTTAAAGTTAAGACACCATCGGTGGTGTTAAAATCAACACTATTTATTGTATTATTTGTATTAGTTCCTATTGCAGTTAATTCTTCGTCTGTAATAGTTGTAATATCTGCTGTTCCTATTGGATTGCCTGTGTTTGCTTGTGTTAATGTTATTACTCCTGTATTTCCGTTCCTTGAAAATCCTGTTATATAATCGTTTGTGTCTGTTGTAGAATATAATTGGTCTGCTGAAAATCTATTTAACATAGTATTATTATTAATATTTTCTAACTCGGGGTTTACATCACTCGTAGGCAAATTAACATTAAAGGTGTTAAATGATGTAAAATTATTGTTCGTATCCAATTGAACTAAACTTTGTGCCGATGTTATAGTTGAACCATCGGGAAATTCTACCTCATTTACTTCAATATTATTAATCCCGTTCATAGTCCTACTCATTATATATAATACATTATAAAAAGTTTCTTATATAAAAGATAAAGATATTTGCGGTTTTGCCGGTGCTAATGATAAATTAGATGGTTTAGCTTTGCGTCTTGGTGGTGGTGGTGTGTCGTCCTCACTTTCGCTCTCTTCTTGTAATTGCTTCTTTGCTTTCTTCTTTATCATGCGTTTCTGTTGTTTCTTCTTTAACATTTTTTTTACTGCAACAATATCAATATCACTATCTTCGCTTTCATCTGAAATCTCTTCTATTATTGCTTCACGGATCGCCTTTTTCTTTTTAATGCTAATCGCCTTCTTTACAATTTTCTTCTCGTTCTGCTTTTGTTTTTTATTCTTCTCTTCCTTTGCGATCGCTTTTCTATTTTCACTATTCGCTTTACGCTTCGCTATACATTTCGCCCAAGCGTCTTTTTGTGCTTGGGTTCGCTCTCGTTTTGGTTTTGGTGCTTCAACTTTTTCGGGTTTCTTTTTTTTTGGTTTTATAACAACTACCTCATCTTCAGTATCGTCATCGCTTTCTTCCATTACTTCTACTTTCTTCTTTATGGAAACTTTTGCTTTCTTTTCTTTCTTAACCTTTTTAACTTCTTCCTCCTCGCTCTCGCTCTCATTATCTACTACTTCCGGTTCATTTTCGCTCTGCGATGAAGAACTCTCATCGTCGCTCATCTTATACTATTCTACGATATTTTAATTTTATAAAAATGGAAAGAATGGAAGTCCTAAACCTTCCATTTAGGTAAAATAAATATATTACATATATATATATGAATTGTTTAAAATGTAGTGATTGCGATTGTGGTATACTCGTGCAAGATGAGGTAAGATTAATAAAACATGATGATTGTTTGGGTGGCGTGAATGTGATGTTTGAAAATAATAATATTACTACAAATATAATCTACGATATTGAAATAGATTATAGATGTATTAATTGCGATATGAGAACTTTTACTAAAATTAAAAATCATAAGGGAACTATTCAACATAATTTTTAAAAAAGAATAGAGAATAAAATTATGTATAATATAATATAAAAATTATAGATAATTTGAGAAATATATATATAGAAAACTTGGTGAGAATTTTTCTATAATATTA
>TARA_R110002050_G_scaffold122965_1_pt1 | contig 15242 bp, 11 predicted proteins | sample TARA_R110002050 | Tara Oceans TARA_R110002050 (sample SAMEA4396988) | marine metagenome | biome: Polar Biome; feature: [DCM] deep chlorophyll maximum layer (ENVO:01000326); material: water (ENVO:00002006), including particulate matter (ENVO:01000060) such as... | depth 25 m
TAGTTTGTTAATGTCATTGGTTTGGGCAATTCTATTTGGTGTTTTATATTTTATAGTTAAAAAAAATAAGAAGTCTTCTTTATTGTTAGGAAGTTTAGTTTTTAGTCATTGGATTTTAGATTTTTTGACTCACAGACCGGATTTGCCATTGACTCCTTTTACAGATTTAAAAGTAGGTTTGGGTTTATGGAATTCACCAATAATTGAAATTATTTTAGAAACAGGACTCTTTTTAGGTGGTGTTTTTTTATACTACAAAACAGTAGACATTAAACGAAAGATAGCGTTTTGGTCTTTGGTCATTGCGTTTTTAGTGATTCATTTTATGAATGTATTTGGACCGCCACCTCCATCTGTTATGGCAGTAGCTTGGTCTGCAAATTTAATGTGGCTATTTGTATTATGGGCTTGGTGGATTGAAAAGAAATAAAAAATCATTCTTCTTTTTTCATTTTTTGTTAACTTGTGTGTATGAAAAAATCAAGTACAGACGCTCCAAATAGTAAACCATTTAATTATGATAAAGAACTGGCTATCCTGCATGAGGAGCTAGTTCATCTTCAAGAATGGGTAAAAAAACAAGGATTAAAAGTGGTTATCATTTTTGAAGGTAGGGATGCCTCAGGAAAAGGAGGGACTATAAAACGTTTTATGGAGCCTTTAAACCCTCGGGTATGTAAGGTAGTTGCCTTAGGGGTACCAACCGAAAGAGAAAAAACACAATGGTATTTTCAGCGCTTTGTACCTTATTTGCCTGCTGCTGGCGAAATGGTCCTTTTTGACAGAAGTTGGTATAATAGAGCAGGGGTAGAAAAGGTGATGGGATTCTGTACTGATGAAGAATACAATGAATTTTTAAGATCTTGCCCAGAGTTTGAGCGGATGCTGGTTAGATCTGGAACAATCCTTTTAAAATACTGGTTTTCAGTAAGTGATGAAGAGCAAGAGAAGCGTTTTAAAAATCGAATAAGTAATCCATTAAAGCGTTGGAAATTTAGCCCTATGGATTTAGAATCGCGCTCTAGATGGTTAGAGTATTCAAAAGCTAAAGACAACATGTTTGCACATACCGATACGAAGCAGGTGCCTTGGTTTGTCGTGAATGCAGACAATAAGAAAAAAGCACGCTTAAACTGCATAAGTCATGTTTTAAGTCAGATTCCTCATGAAAAAATGGATTTAAAACCTGTTGAACTTCCAGACCTACCAGATTATAAAGCTTACGTGCGTCCACCTATGAATTACCAGACGTTTGTGCCTGAGAAATATTAGATTTTATTTTTATAATCTTGATATACTATGATCTCTTTATTAATATTAACCATGATATCTATTGACACACAAGGTTCTTATTTTTTTGCTAGGTTCTCATTCTATAAGAAGTTATAATTTTTTTGAGCTTGTGTTTTAAATCTTCACCAGTATCATAAACCATTTGTTCGTTTGATGGAAAGGGGATACGTCTGTTATTAAGCAACCCGAGGTCTTCTTTGGTTAAGGCATTTTTATTTCCTCTGTAGGCAGCATATATGTTTTGAAAAACAAACTCACTATCAATCGTAAACGTGTCTACAACTTGATTTGATTTTAAATCAATATAAACCACATTACCAATAACCTGAGTTGATTTTACTTGGGTAAATTCAGAAAATCGAGCTTTGACAGTGACTATTTTATCTAATTTAATATCATTACCTAAACTATCTTTTACTACATTCCCTTTTCTATCTAATTTGTATTCCCAGCCATCTACAATCTCTCGTTCACGTTGTATTTCTTTTTCTTTAATTTGTTCAGGAGAAATATTAATACGTTTTAATTGAAGTTCCATTGCATAATCATAACTAATATTAGGATCTTTAGCAGCATGGTAGACCGTCCAGAATTGGTTTAAACCATAGGTATCAAAGTTTAATAAATCTGCTTCCAATCTATTAGGGATTATTTGATTGGTATGATTTTCTATACTAACAATCACATAATTGGTACCTCTTGCATGGGCTTCTTCCATAAATTCCCTTGTTTTTTCAAAATTAGGATTTATAGATTCTATATAATTGTAAATATCGTAAGCGTCTCTTATGTTGGCTTTGGAATCAGAATCTAAAAGCTTAAGACCCTTTTCATACAAATAATCAGAGGCCTTATCCCTAGAACTAAGAATTTCATTTGTATAATCGTTAAATTTAAAATTAACTGTTTTTCCATTTAATTGAAGTGGCATAAATGGTTTAATAGCCTCCTGTCTCGACTTTAAATCTTGATAGGTTTCATAAATTTTCTGATAGTACTCAGGATTATTGTCTTTTTTAAGGAAAGAAATACTGTTTAAATCTCTCTCAACAGCTTTTACATAAGCATCTTTGAGCATTACTATATAGTCTTGCTTACTTTTTTTGCTTTTATTGGTATCAAGTTTATCCAAAGCATCAGAAATAGCTTTGTCATAATTACCGGTATTAATAGACTTTTCAACTTGTTTTCTACTACTACAAGATATTAACAGGGTAATAAACGTTGTGATAAGTAAAATTTTCTTCATGTTCTATAAGATTTTGAATAATTGGAATATCCGTCCAATAGTGGTGCCAAAATACTAATAAAACAGATGAAAAGCTAATAAATACGATTAAATGTAATATATTTTAATTTTTTATATGAAATTTCTTATTTTTTCTTGTAAATAGGTAATAATTTAGTTGATACTTCACCAAAACCTATTCTGGTACCATCTTTTTCACAATGCCCACGCATGATAACGGTGTCATTATCGTTGATAAATTTACGTTCAGAACCATCTTTCATGATAATAGGTTTTTCACCTCTCCAGGTTAGTTCAAGCATAGAACCATAAGAGTCTGGTGTTGGTCCAGAAATAGTACCACTTCCCATAAGGTCGCCTGAATTTACAGGGCATCCATTAACGGTATGATGTGCCAACTGCTGAGACATATTCCAATACATATACTTAAAGTTAGAATTGGTAACAATGGTTTCTTTTGCTCCTTTGGGACGTATAGCAACTTCTAAATGAATGTCGAAACTTTTCTTTCCCTTATATTTTAAATAATCCAATTGTGGCTTTAAAGGTTTCGGACTTTCAACTCTGTAAGGCTCTAAGGCATCAAGAGTTACTATCCATGGTGAAATAGAGGTCGCAAAGTTTTTAGCTAAAAATGGGCCTAAAGGCACATATTCCCACTTTTGAATATCGCGCGCACTCCAGTCATTCAATAACACTAAACCAAATATATATTCTTCTGCTTCTCCAATAGGAATTGGTTCTCCTAAATCGTTAGCATCTGTCGTAATAAAAGCCATTTCTAATTCAAAATCTACAAGTTTTGAAGGACCGAAAACAGGTTCTTTGGCTCCTTCTGGAAACGTTTGTCCTTGTGGTCTGTGTACTGGAATGCCAGAAGGGATGACAGATGAACTTCTACCATGATAGCCTACTGGAATATGTAACCAGTTTGGCAGCAATGCATTGTCAGGATCTCTAAACATACTACCTACATTTGTTGCATGTTCGATACTTGAATAAAAATCGGTATAATCACCTATCTGAATGGGCAGTTGCATTTCAATTTCATCCAATCTAAATAAGACAATCTCTTTATGTTGCTTGTTATCTTTAAGGGTATTGTTGTCAGAATCAAAAATTTCAGCAATTCTATTTCTTACAGCTCTCCATGTTTTTCTTCCATCGGCTATAAAATCATTCAAAGTGTCTTGAAGAAAAATATCGTCGGTGAGCGGAATGCCATCAAAATAGCCTAATTGATGTAAGGCCCCAAGATCAATAGCGGTATCCCCAATACGTGTTCCAATAGTAATGATATCATCACGCGTTAAAAACACACCAAAGGGTATGTTCTGAATAGGGAAATCAGAATTTTTATCGACGTGTAACCACGATTTTCTATCTGGATTGTTAGCGGATATAGACATAACTTATATGTTTATTATTTTATTGAATAATATTCAAACCTACACATTTTTTTCATTTTAATAGAAAAAAATACTTAAAAAATAGGTTTCTTTCAACCGTTAATAAAATGGTTAAAAACTTGAGAGTAAATATATGTTTTTTGACGTATTTAACTAATCAATTTCCTATTTTTGCCGAATATTTAACTTGATTTTATAATTATATGCAACGCGACGAACAAATTTTTGAATTAATACAGGCAGAAAAAGAACGACAATTACACGGAATTGAACTCATTGCATCTGAGAATTTTGTGAGCAATCAAGTCATGGAGGCGGCTGGCTCTGTGCTAACCAACAAATATGCAGAAGGTTATCCGGGAAAGCGTTATTATGGTGGTTGTGAAGTTGTGGATGAAGTGGAGCAAATTGCTATTGATAGAGCAAAAACCTTGTTTAATGCGGCGTATGTAAATGTGCAACCACATTCTGGTAGTCAAGCTAATACAGCAGTTTACCATGCGTGTTTAACGCCTGGTGATAAAATTTTAGGATTTGATTTATCTCACGGAGGGCATTTAACCCATGGCTCGCCAGTTAACTTTTCAGGAAAACTATATAATCCAGTGTTTTACGGTGTAGAGCAGGAGACAGGGGTTTTAAATTATGATAAAATTCAAGAGATTGCAACGAAAGAGCAACCTAAGTTAATTATAGCCGGAGCTTCGGCGTATTCTCGTGATATCGATTTTAAACGATTTAGAGTGATAGCTGATAGCGTTGGCGCTATTTTGTTAGCTGATATTTCACATCCAGCAGGATTGATTGCTAAAGGTATTTTAAATGATCCATTGCCACATTGTCATATTGTTACAACAACAACTCATAAGACGCTAAGAGGTCCAAGAGGAGGTATGATAATGATGGGACAAGATTTTGATAATCCATTTGGTATTACTTTAAAAAACGGAAGCTTACGTAAAATGTCGTCGTTGTTAGATTCTGCAGTATTTCCAGGAAATCAAGGAGGCCCGTTAGAACATATTATTGCAGCCAAAGCCATTGCATTTGGAGAAGCCTTAACCGATGAGTTTTTACACTATATTTTGCAAGTTAAACAGAATGCTGATTCTATGGCCAAAGCCTTAGTAGGTAAAGGCTATAATATTATTTCGGGTGGGACCGATAATCACATGATGTTGATTGATTTGCGTAATAAAAACATTTCAGGTAAAGATGCTGAGCAAGCTTTAGTCAAAGCTGATATTACGGTGAATAAAAACATGGTACCATTTGATGATAAATCACCGTTTGTGACCTCAGGAATCCGTGTAGGTACAGCGGCCATTACCACCAGAGGTTTAAAAGAAGCAGATATGGCAGGGATTGTTGACTTAATTGATGAAGTGATTACCAATTTTGAAGACGAAGCGGTTTTAGAATCTGTAAAAACTAAAGTGAATGCTATGATGAAGGGAAAACCTTTATTTGTATAGGTTTTAGCTTTATTTAAAATAAAAAAATCCTGCATTATGCAGGATTTTTTGTTTTAAGTCATTAATATTTTATGAAATCAATCAAACGAAATTGTACTACTTGAGCTTCATCAATAAATAAGAAAACGTCATAGCATTCATTTTAGCACTTTGTTCATTCGTTGAACTGCCTGCATGTCCTCCTTCTGTATTTTCATAATAATATGTTTTGTATCCCATATCATTCATTTTAGCTACCATTTTTCTGGCATGTCCAGGATGCACTCTATCATCCCGGGTACATGTGTAAAAGAACACTTCAGGATAGTCCATTCCTTCTTTAAGATTATGATAAGGTGAATATTTTTTGATGTATTCCCATTCTTCAGGAATATCAGGATTTCCATACTCTCCCATCCAACTGGCTCCTGCTAACAGTTTATTATAGCGTTGCATATCTAGCAACGGTACTTGACACACCACCGCATTGTATAAGTCTGGACGTTGCGTGAATGCAACTCCAACTAATAAGCCGCCATTACTTCCACCCATAACGCCTAAATGTTTTGGTGTAGTTATGTTTTTAGCTATCAAGTCTTCAGATACGGCATATAAATCGTCAAATACATTTTGTCGTTTTTCTTTCATTCCATCTTGGTGCCATTTTGGGCCATATTCACCACCACCACGAATATTAGCTAATACAAAAACACCACCTTTTTCTAGCCAGGCTGTGCCAAAAGTTGCAGAGTAAAATGGTTGTTCGGACACTTCAAAGCCACCATAAGCATATACAAGAGTTGGATTTGTTCTGTCATTTTTCATGTCTTTAGCGGCTATCATAAAATAAGGAATCATCGTGCCATCTTTTGATTTTGCTTTGTATTGTTTTACTTCATATTTACTAGCGTCAAAAAACGCAGGTAACGATTGATAAACTTTAAAAGTGTTGTTACTTGCATTAGCAGAATATAAGGTAGATGGCGTAATAAAGTTCATAAAATTAAAATAATACTGGTCTGAAAGATCATTGGTAGCGACAATAGAAATAGTTCCAAAATCCGGTGCTTTTACTTTTTCATTCATCCATTTTCCGTCATTAAATGAATAGATATGCAATTGGCTAATAACATTAGATAAAAGGTTGACTAATAATTTATTCTTGGTCATTGAAACCTGTGAAATACTCGAAAATTCATCGGGTTCAAGAATAACTTGAATTTTTTTATTCCCTTTTAATAATTCAGTAAAATTAAGACTTAAAAGTGTTCCAATTTTATAGGTTTTAGAATTAACTGTCCAATCAGATTTCAATTGAATAATAAATTGATTGTTTAAAATACCTTTTGTACTCGCATCATCGGGAATGTCTAGTTTTATGATTTTATTATTTGTCCAAATGAACTTTAAATCTGTAAAAAAAGATGGTGACCGATCAATCACTATATAGCCTTTTTCACCATCACGCATTACATATCCATTAGTACTTACATCAGAGGGTTCTCCCTTATAAATTAGTTGCGCATCTTTTAATGGAGTCCCACGTTTCCAAAGTTTCACTTGACTTGGATATCCTGAAGTAGTCATGGTGCCTTCTCCAAAATCGGTTGAAACAATCAACGTATTTTCATTTACATAACTTGCATAACCTTTGGACTCTGGCAGATAAAATCCGTCTTCAAGAAATGATTTTGTTTCTGTATCAAACTCTTTAATAACAACAGCATCACCACCTCCTTTAGATAGCCTAATTAAAAAACGACTATAATCAGGATATAACCCGCTACTTCCTTTGTATACCCATTTTATATCGTCCTTTTTCGAAAGTTCATCTATATCAAGAAGCGTTTCCCAAACTGGATTTCCATTCGTGTAGTTTTCTAGAGGAGATCTTCTCCATATTCCTCTTACATGGTCTTTGTCTCTCCAGAAATTGTAAACGTAGGTTCCACGGATAGTTGGATAGGCTATTCTTTCATTAGAATTATAGATAGCTAAACTTTTATCATAAATATCTTGATAGTCCTTTTCTTTACTCAATTTTTCAAAAGTAGCTTTGCTTTGGTTGTTAACAAACTCCAATGCTTTTTTACCATCAACTTCTTCAAGCCATTGGTATTTGTCTTCCTGAGCTTGAAAAATTTGACATATTCCTAATAATGCTATAAATAATAAGGTGTGTTTTTTCATGTTTTAGTTTTTTTTAAACTGTTTCTTGAGTTATTGTAGTTTTTCTAGCTATATACTAAGTTAGTATTTAAAGTTTAAACATTATATACACACTTGTAAGTATTTATAAATAAAAAATTTAGATTATTACGAATGGAATACCATGGTATGAAGTCATCTGTTGTTATGTCCAAAAAATTTGTTTTTAGTATGCATTAAGAGATTGCTTCGTGCCTCGCAATGACGATACCAACCGTCATTACGAGGAATGAGGCACGAATGACGAAGTAATCTCATGAATTAACGAAAATTAAACAGATTGCTTCACTGTGTTCGCAATGACGATAGTTTCTGTCAGATTGAGCACAGTCGAAATCTAAAAAAAACGTACTTCGACTTCGCTCAGTAGAGCTATCAAGAACTATTTAGGTTGCCTGGTTTTTATTCAAAAATTCGTGTCTTAAAAAGTTCTTTTAGTTTGTTAAAATTTTGTCTTGGTTTTTTGCAAATGTAAATCCGTTGATAAAGTTCTTCTTCATTGTCTGCGTATGGATTGTAAATAGTTTTTACCAGTGTGACGTCTTCAAAATAGGCGTTAAAAAAAGTGCCAACCCGATAACTTAAGGCTATAACAACATCGGGCATTTGCCCTTTTGGTGCCCAACTGTAAAAACTTCCGTGATATGAAAATGCCTTTGGAAGCTGGTATGGTGTTCCAAACAAATTTACAGCGCCTGCCTGTCCATAATGTTTGCCCCAAATTAGGCAACCTTGTTTTTCATTATTGGGCAAACTATCGTACACCGATTTTAATGCTTTTGTGGTTGTTGCCCATTTTTCTTGCGTATAATATTCGTCATATTTAACACCATATTCGCCACCTTGTATCTCTTTTTCCTCATGCGGGTATACTTTTTCTAGATACCGATTAAAACTATAAACAGGCATCCCGAAAGGAATAAGGACAGCACCCAAAAGGAGCAAGAATGAAACAGGATATAGTATCCATTTTCTTTTTACCAATACTCGTTGTTCCCAAAAAATGCCTCCGAATGGTAGTAGCGTTAATATAATAGGAAAGAAATAATACGATTTCCCATTGGTGTATAACAATAATAAAAACGATAATGAGATGGCGGTTGACAAAATGCGAACTACACTTTTGTCTTTTGACTTAAAAAGATAAATAAGTGCCGGAACTACCAATAATAAAGAGACTATAGGGTTAATTGCTATTAATAAACCGGTTACATTACTAAGTCGGCTTATGTCATCCAATTGTGTTTCGTAAAGTCTGTGAGTCATTTGTAGTAGAGGAAAATCGTTCCTGAATTGCCAGATGATGTTGGGTACAATGCATAAAACAAACACTATAGTATTTAACCAAAACTTGTGTTTTATCAATGCTATTCGAGTTTTTTTGAAGAGCAGTAATGCGGATAAACCGAATAGAAAAAATACACTATCGTATTTAGTTAAAAAGCCAAGTATGCAAAATAGAGTGAGGTACCACAAGGATTTTTTATCGAGATAGTTTATAAATCGGACGAGTTGATAAAAGCCTAACACCCAAAATAACTGACTAAAAACTACAGGTTGAAAAAGTTGTTGAGAACGCCCGAAACCCGGAGCAATAATAATGGCTAATAACACCAAAAATACCGCTTTGTTTTTTCCGCCTAATTCTATGGTGGTTTTGGCAACATAAATGAGAATTAGCAGAGAAGCGATATGCGAAAAAAGATGATGAACAAAAACTGAATGGGATTGAAATAAATTTTGGATAAACGCAATTAAACCAATTAAAGGTGGAAATTCCATATAGCCAAATGCTTGGTGATTACCTGTTTCTATATGTAATAATTCGTCTCCTTGAAACCCTGAATGACTATCTGCTATGAGATGTAAAATCAGTTTTATAATGCAAAAAAATAAAACTATTAATTTGATTTGTCTATTCATTAATTTGGATTGGTTTTTCAAAATAGCACAAAATGACTTGATATAAAATTATTCTAACATTTAATATCAACTGTTATACGAAGTTAACGTTTTTAGTTAAAATAAGATGTACACACTAGTGAGTACTTTTAAACTAAAAGACAAGTCATTGCGAATTGAATGAAGCAAACTATTTCTGCCGTCTTAAAGATTTGTTTTAGTAATGCATCTTGAGATTCCTTCGCTTTGCTCGCAATGACGATTATTATGAGATTACTGAGCTTTTAATGAACGAGATTGTGCGTTTTTTTTAGAAACTTACTAATCTCAATTACAATTATTCTTGTTTTAATTTCTGTTTTGCTATTTCTAAATTTTTCTGAAATAATTCGAGATTTCTATCCTTAGTTGTAATTGCAATAGCAACGGCATGTTGATAGTTCTTAACGGAAGCTTCTAAATCACCATTTATCATTAATAATTCAGCATAACTATCAAATGTATTTGCAGAATTTGGATAAAGAATTGTATTGGCTCTCAAAATAGATTCCGCTATTTTTGTTTTTTTGTTTGTTTGTAAATAGTCATAACCTAGATTATTAATATCTCCTTCGTTAAACAATTTGGCTTCTTGACATTTTTTCAAACGTACAAGAATTATATCGTCTGTTTTTCCAACTATGTAATGTTCAAGTTGGTTGCTTAAATCCGTAAACAACTGGTTGAACTTTTCATTTCTTTTGGTTCTATAAGCTTCTGCAGCTTTCTGTGCTAAATCAAGTGTTTTATCATAAGTCTCTTCGACGGTTGTTGCCACTTCTGGAATAACTCCAACGCCTTCCCAATTTGTTTTAGTAACTGGATTAATTGCTTTTCCTGTTGGAATAAAAACACTTAAATTAGCATTGATTCTCATACTACGCCCCGGATTAGCACCTCCACCAGTGGTTTGTCCTACTAAGGTTGCTCTTTTTTGAGTTTGCATATTATATGAGAATTCTTCTGCACCAGAGAAAGTTCTTTCACTAGTCATAATAAATAAAGGTACATCGTTCATTTTAAGTCCTCCAACGTTATCTAATGTCCAAAATTCTTCTGTTGTATTTCCTTCTCTCCAATACAGGCTATTCAAAAGTAATTTCTGATTAAAAAAGTAACTGCATAAGTACTGAACCATGTTAGGGCTGCCCCCTCCATTTTTACTTAAGTCGATGATAATTGCATCTGATCTCAACATTAATTTCATATAAGCATCAGCAATGTCTTTTCCAGTTTCCATTCCAGCAAAACCTCTTAAATCTAAATAACCCACATTACCTTCCAGAATTTTAACAGTTTTGAACCCTGCATTTGCTTCTCTTGATCTATCCATTCTAGCAATATGTTGGTCAATCATACTTTCCTGAGATGTTTCTGAAATCATATATGGTTGATTTGACCGAATACGCATATGCTTGTCTTTATTAATTGTTTGTACAGACTTAGTCAGGGCTGCTGCAAAAGTTTCGTTATTTTTAAATTGATCAAAATAGCCATCTTGCATTTGAGTCTTTAAATGTTGTTCAGTTAACTTAGCAACTTCTGGAAACACATAATATTCATTCATCAATTGTGATAGGCTTTGAATTACGTTTTCCTTATAATCATTGGTTAACGAATTGTTTTGTGCTTTAGCTAAACTTACATTAATAAATACAGCTATAAACAGGACGAATATTTGGGAATTAATTTTCATTTTTTTCATTTAGTTTTTGTTTTTATTCTGTTTCTCCTGAATACAAGGCATTGTGTTAAATATAATTAATAGTAATACGTATTTAAAGATTTTCATGATGAAAAATTGCTATTCTAAAATGTTTTAGTTAGGATTATATATTTCAACCGCTTTTTTCATAATATTCATTTGTGTTTGAATAGAGTTCCTTCTTCTGTAATCACTTTTTGTTTTAAAAGCTAGCACAACATCTATTTCGGGATAAATAGTAATATTTTGTCCTAAAACACCTTGGGCTGAATACGCATTTTTAAGTCGGTAATCGTTGGTGTTCTCTACTAACCACCACATGTAACCATACCCTAAATCGAGGCCGTCACTTTTTAAAAGAGGCACACTTTTCTGAGCTTCTTCATACGATGTTCGTTCTGTAATTATTTCATTTACCCAGGTTTCGGGTATAATTTGTTTATCGTTCCATTTACCTTTTCTAAGCATTAGTAAGCCAATTCGAGCCATATCTCTTGTTGAAAACCACATATGATAGGCAGGAAACTTCGAGATTTCGTAATTACCACTTTTTCTTTGAAGCGATTTGTCCCAATCTTGCATTTGCAAAGGAATGGCAAGTTGAAATTCTATCTCGTCGTAAATAGAACGGTTGGTTTCTTGCTCGAATATATATCCTGCTACATTAAAATCCCAATTACTATATAACCAATGAGTTCCAGGGTTTACAGAGCCTCTTTCTGGCGCATATCTGCGAAAATCTCCTCCATTGGAGCCATTTAAATATACACCAGACTTGGCTGAAATGATGTCTTTGATTGTAGCCTTTTTTTCAATTGGAAGAAGTTCAGACACATCGTTAATGTTTAGCTCTTCCAGTGTTTTATTAAGTTTTATAGTGCCATTTTCAACATATTTTCCAAATAGCATAGCAAGGATGCTTTTTCTACATGATGCTATATAACTATTTTCTTCTATATCTCCATATTCCAGAATAATTTGCCCTTTATGCACAATTACTAATCCCGTAATATTAGTACTATCGATTAGATAACGTGTAAAAATGGAACTTTTTGTATCATCCCAACCATTTGTTGAAGAATTTTCAGCTCTTGACCAATTTGTGTCTGGATAAATTTGAGCTTTACTGGTGCAATTAAATAAAAGAGAAATAACTAATAGTATGGTTAATAGTGTTTTGTTGCTCTTCATATTTTTATTTTAAATTGGATAAAATTTTATTTAAAGTTTTGTTAAGTTGAATTAATTCTTCTTCTGTAATGCCAGAAAAGGCTTTTTCTCTGTTTTCTTTTATCACAGGTTCTAGCTTGTTTAATACCTCTTTTCCTTTAAGAGTAATTTCTATTTTAAAACGTCTTCTATCTTTATTATTCATTGACCTTTTAAGAAATTTTTTGTTAACCATTAAATCGATCATTCGGGTGAGAGATGCGTTATCTTTAAAAACCAATTCAGCTATTTCCTTTTGACTTAATTCAGGATAGTCGTTAAGGTATTGCAGGATTAATTTTTGATCTATCGTAATGTCATCAACTACTTTTAAAAAATTTTGTTTCGAAAATTTTCTATAGGTTTTAATGGTTTTTTCAATAGTATAAAAAACTGTTTTCGATGGAATTGTCATATTATATATTTGATACAAATATAATTGATATATCAAATAAAAAAAATAATAAACTAAAATTTTGATTTATCACATTTCAAAAGGATTTTGCTTTTTTACTATTTTAGAAAAAGTTAGGACACTACAGATTAACCTAAGTTATACGAGTTTCTATGGAAAAGTTACATGTTGATAAGCGCCTATATCAGGAGAGGAAGTTCGGTTAATATTAAGAATATCAAAAGGAACCTGATTTGAAAATATAGAGTTTCCTTGATTAATAGCAGCAGACTTATCACCAATTATCATTTCATTTAAACTAGTGTTTTTAAAATCAGGAGATTGATTAAACAGATTGCCTTCGTAATGATTGGTATTATTTAAGTCGTAATTAGCACCCGTAAAGTTGTTACTGTTGTCTTCAAACCTAATCAAGCAGTTAGTAAATTTAAAATTAAAACTAACAGTAGCATCTTCAATTTCATCTAATAAAATCTCCGGATTGTCATTACCGTAAATAATGCAGTTGTTAAAATTAGCTTCGGTTAAATCGGCTAAAACAGTATTGTTATCGGTATCAACAATAAAATTATTTAATAGTACCGCAGGATATTGTCTAAACCCATTATCCCAATAATTAGCAATAGTAGAATGTGTGAAATTGTATTTGCCACCAATAGTGCCTGCAAATGAGGATTGCCCTGAATTATTTATAACCACATTTTCACCGTTAATCGAGGTGTTTCTACCTAGAATACCAAACGCACTGGAATTGTATATCTGAGAATTTGTTATGGTGAGTTTGTCTGTACTTTCATTGGGGTTTCCATCAGATAGCACACCAACTGTGGCATTTTTTATGGTGGTGTAATGAATTTCATTATTAAGACTTCCATCTAACAACCAAATAGAGTTCCATTGTCCTGGGGTTTCAGAAAAACCAGGTTCTAAGCGATCACCTTCAAGAATCACCTGATTTTCCATAGCTTCTTGATCTGTACTTAAACCACCTTGTATTTTAATAGAAGATCCTTCGGTTATTAAAAGTCCAGAATTCTCATGGAAATGTAAACGGGCTCCGGGGTTAATAGTAATCGTTTCTCCACTAGGTGTAGCTGCAAACCCATAGATAACATAGGGTTTTTCATTGGTGAAAGTGAGTTCGGCAGGTAATAATTCGCGTCCTTGAATATCTGTTTCTATGGATTCTCCGCCAATATTTAGGGTTAATGTTTCAACGACTTTTGTAGTGTTATCTCTATTGGGATATATAAAAATAGCATCCTTAACAAGCGTTACTAATTCCACTTTTTGCTGATTGCTATTCGTGTCAAACTCAATTTGGTCGGTATATAAATAGTCGGTTAAATTTGTATGATTTGCAATATCAACCGTAGTTTCAACGAAAATATATAAACTGTCTTTAGCAAGAATCTCTACGTTTTCAAACGTTTTCCCAGCCATTCCATCTACATTTAATCTGTAAGCAGAAGCGTCTCCTAAACCAAGTTTTACAGTTGGAATAATAATATCGTTATCACTTCTATTATAAACTTTGAAGTTGTAAGTACTTGAACCAATATTAGAAAAAACGGTGTCAAGATATATCGTGTCTTTTGAAAATTGTAGACTTCCCGTACTTGGAGAAAATTCAAAATCTTTTCTGCATGAATTATACAGAAACAACATTGAAACAAGAAAAACAACATATAATAAACGCTTCATAAAATAAATATAGATGTTTTTTTGAAAAGGTAATTAGAATACTTCAGTTATATCTGAAGTAATTCTAGCTGGACGTTTTGTTTTTGTATTGATTAAGCACCATTTAGTTTCAGACTTTGCTATTAGTACATTGTTTTCATAATTAGTTATTTCTACAACTCTTGTTGAAATGGCACCTTTATAATTTTTTATGTAAGTTGTAAGTTTTATCTTGTCATTTAAATAAGCGGGGGTTTTATATTCAATACAGTGCTTGGTCATTACCCAAAAATAATTTTCAAGAATAATTGAAGGAGCATGTTGAATCCAATGTTGTTTAGCAACATTTTGGACCCATTGCACATAGCGCACGTTATTAACATGATTAAGTTCATCTAAATCATCTTCTGTAACTTTTATAATAGATTCAAAAGTTTGCATATGATAGTTTTTAAAAACAAAAATAGCCTTATTTTTTGGTAATTATTAGATACATAAGCATTTTTGGAAGACAATAAATCATAATTTTGGACGATTAAAAGCAGTTTTTAGGGTTAAGATAATAGTGGACATATTAACCCCTAAAGAAATATATAGTAGAGTCGTTAGATTGCTTATTATTTGTTATTTTTGGGTGTATTATTGTGAAAAAACACAGCGTTTTAAAAGTACAAGA
>TARA_R110002050_G_scaffold60485_4_pt1 | contig 15237 bp, 18 predicted proteins | sample TARA_R110002050 | Tara Oceans TARA_R110002050 (sample SAMEA4396988) | marine metagenome | biome: Polar Biome; feature: [DCM] deep chlorophyll maximum layer (ENVO:01000326); material: water (ENVO:00002006), including particulate matter (ENVO:01000060) such as... | depth 25 m
TCAGATCAAGAAAAGCATAAGTTTTTCATTTTTTTAACTCTACATTTGTAGAATTAAAATATTTGTTCTATGTTTGTAGAGTTAATTCTAACAACGTAGAAAATGCAACTATCAAAAACTGAAGAAGATTTAATGAACTATTTATGGAAGCTTGAAAAAGCTTTTATGAAAGATTTACTTGATGCATATCCAGAACCAAAACCAGCAACCACAACGGTAGCCACACTTTTAAAACGTATGGCAGGCAAAGGTTATGTTGCCTATAACTTATTTGGTAATTCTAGAGAATATTATCCATTGGTTAAAAAGAAAGATTATTTCTCTAAGCACGTAAATAGCCTTATAAAAAACTTTTTTAACGATAGTGCATCTCAATTTGCATCGTTTTTTACTAAAGAAACCAATTTAACTAAAGAAGAATTGGAAGATTTAAGAAAATTGATTGACAACGAAATTAAAAACAAGTAGCTATGGAAATCTATATTTTAAAATCTAGTTTGTGCTTAGCTGTATTTTACGGTTTCTATAAATTATTGTTGGAAAAAGAAAGTTTCCACAACTTTAAGCGCTTTTATTTATTAGCCTCTTTAATATTAGCATTTGTAATTCCTTTAATAACCTTTACAGAATATAGAGAGGTTATCACTCAAGATTCTCCTTTATTTTCTTCTGAAATATCTCAAAATGCAACAACAAAAACAACACTGACAACTTACTTACCTTTTATTTTATGGAGTATATATGGTTTGGGTGTTTTTCTTTTTGGTTTTAAGTTTTTAAAAAACTTACTGGAAATAGTTATTAAAATTAAACGGAACCCTAAATTTAAAAACAAAAGTCTCATTAATGTTCTGCTACAAGATTTAGTAATTCCGCATACATTTTTTAGTTACATTTTTTTAAATAAACAGAAATTTGAATCGCATCAAATACCTAAAGAAGTTTTACTGCATGAAGAAACGCATGCAAAACAGAAACATAGTTTAGATGTGGTGTTTATTGAAATATTACAAATACTTTTTTGGTTTAATCCGTTCGTCTATTTAATTAAGCATAGCATTAAATTAAACCATGAATTTTTAGCAGACCAATCCGTTTTAAATAAGGGTGTTACACCTTCAAAATATCAACAAATTTTATTAGCATTCTCATCAAATGCATCAGAACCTCAATTGGCAAATGCCATTAATTATTCATCAATCAAAAAACGATTTACAATTATGAAAACACAAACATCAAAACAAAACTTTTGGATTAAAAGTTTTATTCTACTGCCGTTATTAGCTATTCTGACCTTTAGTTTTAGCAATAAACAAATTGTAACTAATCAACAGAAAGCCACTGCCAAAGAAGTTATTGAATATAATCAACTTGCAAAAAAGTACAATTTAATGTCTGAGAGTGGTGAGTTCATTGTAAAAAAAGAAGAAAAAGAGCGCTTAAACTATCTTTATAGCAAAATGTCTCTTACCCAACGGAAAAATGCAGAGCCTTTTCCTGTATTTCCACCACCTCCACCTCCACCTCCATTACCAAATAATGCAACAGCAGAACAAAAAACAAAATATGAAGAGGGGGTTAAAACTTATAACAAATTAAATAAAGATTTAAAAAAAGAAAATAATTTAGATATACCGCCTCCGCCTCCGCCTGGACCACTTGAGCCAGAAAACCCTTCAAAACAATTATTAGACGCTAAGAAAAAGTATGATAAAAAAGCCAACGACTATTCAGAAGCCATGCAAACTTATTTTAAAGAAAAAAAAGGGAGTTTACCTCAGCTTTGGAAAATACACGATGAAACCATGATTCTATATAAAAAATATTCACATTTAGCTAAAACAGAATTAGAATCATCAAAAAAATAAAAAAATTCAAAGCAGCCAATTTTACAATTGGCTGTTTTTTTTTATCAAATCATGTAACAAATCACCAGCTTTAACGTTCTAATAGTCAATCATCAATCAAAATCAATCATTATGTTAAAGCAATTCTTCATAATTTGCTCAGGTTCAGATACCGATATTTTAGATAATTGTTCCAAAGGTGAACAAAACAAATACGCCGGCATTGGCGCCACTGTTTTCTTTACAGCAGTTATGGCTTTTATAGCTGGTAGTTATGCCCTTTACACCGTTTTCGATAATCTATATACCGCAATTTTCTTCGGTCTTATTTGGGGTTTACTTATTTTTAATTTAGACCGATATATTGTTTCAACAATAAAAAAAACTGGTAATATTGTAGATGAACTCATTCAAGCATCTCCCAGAATTTTATTAGCAGTTATTATTGCAGTAGTTATTTCAAAACCCTTAGAATTAAAGATTTTTGAAAAAGAAATTAACCAAGTACTCCTAGAGAAAAAAAACGAGCTCACACTGGCAAACAAAAATCAAATAGCAGAACAGTTCACACCGTCTATTGAAGGGTTAAATAATCAGATAACCTCATTGCAACAGGAAATTGATACCAAAGAGGCAGAAGTTAATACCCTTTACGACACGTATATTGCCGAAGCCGAAGGCACTGCAGGAACAAAACTTTTAGGAAAAGGACCTGTTTACAAAGAAAAACGTGAAAAGCACGACGCCTTATTAGCCGAATTACAACAATTAAAACAAGAAAATAAGGCAAAAATTTTAGAGGCAGAAACTCAAATTGCCACTCTAAAAGGCGATTACAAAACTCAAGTAGTCAATACGCAACCTATTATCAATAATTTTGATGGGTTAATGGCGAGAGTAAACGCTCTTGGTAAACTTCCTTGGTTGCCATCATTTTTTATTTTCCTTTTGTTTTTAGCCATAGAAACCTCGCCTATTTTAGCAAAATTACTATCGCCAAAAAGTTCGTATGATTTTAAATTAGAAGATCAAGAAACAGCAGTAAAAACAAACGTACTTCAAAATAAACATCACAGAGAAGTCATGTTAAAAGCAGACTATGCTATCAATGACCGCATTTATACAGATATTGAAAAGGAGAACGAATTATACAATTACAAACGTAAAAAAGCTAGAGAACTTATGCAGTTACAAGCTGATGCTTTTTACAAACATCAAAAAAACATCCTTTAAATTTATTTTATGCCGTTGTTTTATATTTAAAGTGCTCGTATAATTCCTTACAGCCTAAGCCAATAATAGATAACTTTTTATTTTTTAAAAGTGCTTCATCATGTAAACCAGTCATAGCTTTCACACCATAACGGTCCATCCATTCAACTTCTTCAATACTAATAGTTAGTGCATTAACCCGTTCAAAAATATTATTGAATTCATTTTGAAAAATACTTAAACTTCTTTTATCAAGAATTCCTTTCAATTTAAAAAAATTGTGACTGTGTGTAATTCTAAGGTTCATAACAAAGATAATTAATGGTTAACAAATACATTTAGGGCTATTAATCTTTTGATTCTCATATAAATATAAAACAAAGACTAAACAATCGCCTGTGTTTTCGATAAACGGAATTTATCTTTAGTTAAAAAAATAATAGGTGTCAAATTAATCGACGAGGAACCATTTTAAAATCAAGATTTTTCTATTTTTACAAATGTTAAGTTTATATTCAACCCAATAAATAATCATTAAAATCCATGAAAACATATTTTTTAATTTTTTGCACCTTGATAGTCAGCCAAATAAGTTTGGCTCAATCTACTGAAGAACAAGACATAAAGGCTATTAAGTCTGTTTTAAAAGAACAAAGATTAGCTTGGTCTAAGGATAATATTGAAGAGTTTATGGAAGGCTATTGGAAAAGCGATTCTTTAAAATTCTATGGAAGCAATGGAATAACTTATGGTTGGGAAAACACTTTAGAACGATACAAAAAAGCATATCCTAGCGAAGATCATACCGGAACTTTAAGTTTTAAAATCAACGCGGTGACTAAAATTACTGATGGGGCTTATTATGTTTTAGGCGAATATCATTTAAAACGCAATGCAGGAAATGCCGATGGTATTTTTATGCTTGTATTCAAAAAAATTGATGGCGAATGGAAAATAATTGCCGATACATCAAGTTAATATAATTATGAAGGACAACATAGTAAATTGGGGCATTATTGGTGTAGGCGATGTTTGCGAAAAAAAGAGTGGGCCCGCCTATCAAAAAACTGAAGGTTTTAATCTAAAAGCTGTGATGCGCAGAGACCTTGATAAAGCGAAAGATTTTTCAAAACGTCATCATATAGAAACGTATACAAATAATGCCGATGCCATTATTAACGATCCAGAAATAGATGCTGTTTACATTGCAACACCCCCCAATAATCATTTAGAATATGCCTTAAAAGTTGCAGAAGCAGGCAAAATTTGCTGTGTAGAAAAACCAATGGCAGTAACTTTTGAAGAATGTAAAACCATGCTTTCTGCCTTTAAAGAAAAGAATGTACCGCTTTTTGTTGCTTATTACCGTAGAAGTCTTCCTAGATTTGAACAAATAAAAACTTGGATTGACAATAAAGAAATTGGTGATGTGCGGCATATTCATTGGTCGTTAACCAAACCTGCTAATGAAATTGATGTGTCTGAAAACTACAATTGGCGAACCGATAAAGACATTGCTTTAGGCGGTTATTTTGATGATTTAGCCTCTCATGGTTTAGACTTTTTCCATTACATTTTGGGGGACGTTGAATCTGTTAATGGACAAAGTACTAATCAACAAGATTTATATTCGGCAAAAGATGCTCTATCGGCTTCATGGATTCATAAAAATGGTATTACAGGGTCTGCTTTGTGGAATTTTGGATCGTGGAAACGAGAAGATCGAGTTGAAATTATTGGAAACAAAGGCTCAATAGTATTTTCTGTTTTTGATGAAAATCCTATTCAACTTATTACACCAAAAGAAACACTCAGTTTAAACATCGACCATCCAGAAAACATTCAATTATATCATGTTCAAAACATGAAAAAGCATTTAGATGGCATAGAAGAGCATCCGTCAACTGGAGAGACAGCACTTCATACCGCTTGGATTATGGATAAAATTCTTGGTAGAATTTAAAACTCATAGCCGTACAAAGTTTATTATTCTTTAATTGTCATTTATTAAGTCTACATCTATTTTGAAAAACCAAAAGGATCTTCAATAGAATATGCTGGCTCGGTAAACCATTTAGGTCCTTCTTCGGTCATGAAAATATGGTCTTCCAATCGAACCCCAAATTTATTGGGTACACAAATCATAGGTTCAATACTAAAACACATGCCTGGTTTTAAAACAGTTTTATTACCTCTAACAATGTATGGATACTCATGAATATCCAATCCAATACCATGCCCGGTACGATGTGGTAATCCGGGCAGTTTATAATCAGGCCCCAATCCATGTTTTTCAAGAACAACTCGGGTAGCATCATCAATCGACGAACAAGTATTTCCTATTTGAGAAGCCTCAAAAGCTGCTTGTTGGGCTTCTTTTTCTATATTCCAGATTTTAAGTTGCAAATCATTTGCTTCACCAAAAACATAGGTCCGGGTAATATCTGAAATATAATCGTGTAATACGCAGCCTGTATCAACAATAACCATATCGTTCAGTTTCAAATTTCCTGGTGTTTTTACACCATGAGGAAACGAGGTATCAACGCCAAATAACACAATACAAAAATACGATCCTGTTGCAATACCATAGCGTTTATGAGCTTCATGAACAAAATCGACCACTTCTTTTACGGTAATATCTTTCCTTAAAATTTTAGCAGTTGCCTTTTGAACTTCTAAAGTAATGTACATAGCATGCTTAATAATAGCAATTTCTGCTTCAGATTTCACCATTCTACAAGTCGCTATAACCGATTTGGCATTTACTAATTTAATGGCCTGAGACACTTTCAAAATACCATCAGTTATAAAAAAAGGTGTTGACTCATCAATTAAAAGATCTCCTGAATAAATCTCATTTTCGTCAAGAATTTTAATGAGTAATTCACATGGATTCTCGTTTTCTTCCCAACAACGCACCTCGCCTTTAATAGTCATAAAGTCTAAAACCGTTCTACGTTCAAATTCTGGAGCTATATAACGTACGTTACCATTGGCAAATAACAACGCACCAACCATACGCTCACTAGGGTGCCATCTTGTTCCTGTAAAATAGAACAAATTAGAACCTGCATGCAAATACATTACTTGCGCACCTTCACTTTTCATTAACCTACACGCTTTAGCAATACGGTCTTGGTATTCTCCCTTTTCTATGGGCTTTACCAAATGCGCTATAGGTTTTATAGCATTTAACTCTGCTTCAATTGTTGAACCTCCAATTCCATATGTACTCATAAATCTTTTTTTTTAAAAGCTTCTATCTGGACTTAAAACTCCTGTATTTAAACTTGTTTTCTTATCTGATATAATTTCAGAAACCAACTTACCAGTAGCTGGTCCCATACTCCAACCCATCATAGCATGGCCTGTAGCGATGGTCAGATTATAACATTTAGATGATTTACCAATATATGGCAATCCATCTGGAGACAACGGTCGCAATCCATAAGTCGCCTCACTTTTCTCTTCTGAACTTAATACAACATCTGGATAATATCGTGTTACCGCATCAGAAATTGCTTCGACTCGTTCTTTTCTTATGTGGTTATTAATCCCTGCAATTTCCATTGTTCCTGCAAATCGTGTAAAGCCATGCATAGGCGTTACAGCTGTTTTTGCTTCAGCTAAAATAGCTGGTATAGTAATGTTTGTATTTTTACTGGAATTGATACGATAGCCTTTCCCTGCCTGAAGTAATAATTTCAATCCAATTTTTTTGCTTAATATGGAGGTCCAAGAACCTGCTGCTAAAACAAACTCATCTGCTTTTAAGGTTTGCTTATTCGTTTTTATAGTCTTAATCGTTTTGTTTTTAATCTCTAAATCGGCAACAATTTCATTGTTATAAAAAACAACTCCATTATTTTTCAAATAAGCCTTCATGGTTTCCATAAATTCGCTGGGAGTAGAATGCCAATCGCATTTAAAATAGGTCGCACCTAAAACATTCATTTCAACATTAGGCTCTAATGCCTTAATCTCATCGTTATTTAATTCTACAACATCCAATCCATTTTCTTTTGCTATGTTAGCTAACTTTATCTCTTCCTCTAACATGTGCTCAGTCTGACAAAGCATCAATAAGCCTTTCTTTTCGTAATGAGAGGTAAAGTTTTCTGTTTTATGAATATCGTCATACAACTCTTGACTCATAACAGCAATATCCTTTATAATTGGAATTGATTTTTGAACATGACTAGCATTACAAGATTTATTAAATGCCCAAGTCCATTTTAAAAAATCTAAATCTAACCTTGGCTTGATGTACAACGGACTTGATGAATTAAACATCCATTTTAGTCCCTTTTTCATAACACCAGGAGCCGATAATGGAATTATATGACTGGGTGATAAATACCCAGCATTCACGTACGACGCACCGCTATCCATATTAGATTGATCTATAACCGTTACTTGATGCCCCTCTTTTTGAAGGTAATAAGCAGAACTTAATCCTATAATACCTCCACCAATAATAATTACGTTTTTACTCATATTAAATTACTTGAAAACCATGCGCATAGGGATCATCTTCATCATCAATTGTGATGGTATTGTGCCCATAAATTTTTGCCCACCCCTTAATGCTTGGAATAATTGCTAACTCTCCATGTAATGTGGTCTCTTTCTCTACTCTACCTATAAATTTACTACCAATAAAGCTTTCATGTATAAAATCCTCTCCTATTTTCAATTTTTCTTTGGCATACAATTGTGCCAATCGAGCTGATGTTCCTGTGCCGCAAGGACTTCTATCAATAGCTTTATCACCATAAAACACGGCATTTCGGCCTGATGATGTTGGATCTATGGGAATTCCTGTCCAAAGCATATGCGATACATCTCTAATGGTTTTGTCTTCTGGATGTACGAATAGATCAGGATATTTTTCATTAATACGTTGGCGAACCACTTGCGAATATTGAATAATTTGTGATGCCGAAAAAGCCTGAACACCTAAAAAATTTTCCTGCGGATCTACAATGGCATAAAAATTTCCACCGTAGGCAACATCAAAAGTAATCGCTCCCAATTCAGGGCAATCAATAGTTAACCCTTCAGCAGCCAAGTAACTTTTTACATTGGTAAGTTTTACCCATTCAACTTTACCTCCTACTTGTTGATATTCTATTTCAACCAATCCAGCTGGTGCTTCCATCTTAATTTTCCCAGGAATCTTTGGGGTTATTAAGCCCTCTTCAATAGCAATAGTAATAGTTCCTATAGTTCCATGACCACACATTGGTAAGCACCCCGAAGTTTCGATAAACAAAATAGCAAAATCATTATCAGGATTTGCGGGAGGAAATAACATACTTCCGCTCATCATATCATGCCCCCTGGGTTCGAACATCAAACCTTTTCTTATCCAGTCGAACTCCCTTAAAAAATGTTGCCGCTTCTCGCTGATATTGTTCCCAATTAAATTAGGAATACCCTCTTTAATAACCCTCACCAGATTACCACAGGTATGGGCATCAATACAGATAAAAGTGTTTTTAGCCATTCACTAAATTTTATCTTTAGTTGATTTATTATTTACAAATCGTGAAATTCCTAAAGGATTTTCATTTTTCAATTCATCTGGCAACAAGTTATCTGGCCAATCTTGATAGCTAAAAGGTCGTACCCAACGTTTTATAGAATTAACTCCTACTGCTGTAAAACGGCTATCTGTGGACGCAGGATAAGGGCCTCCATGAACCATTGACGGACAAACCTCAACACCTGTTGGAACACCATTAAAAATCAGTCGCCCTACTCTATTTTGTAATTCTGCAATAACATTCGAATAATCTTGAGCTTCATTATCTGAAATTAAAGTTGCTGTTAATTGCCCTTCTAACTTAGAAATGATAGTTTCTAATTGCTTCACATCGTAGCATTGAATCACCATAGAAAATGGACCAAAAACCTCTTGATGTAACTGAGTATTTTCTAAAAATGTTTTGCCTTCAACTGTTGTGATTATCTGTCTGGCATAATTAGTTTGAACATCATTATTATAATCACCAACGACATGTAATCCTTCTTGAGAAACCATATTAGCCTTTTTCTTTTCATAAGCGCCAATAATGTTTGGATGTAACATGCAAGACGGTTCAATCTTCACAATTTCATTGGCTAGTGTAGAGATAAAAGAAGTTAAGCCTTCACTTTTAATAGCTAACAATAAGCCTGGATTGGTACAAAACTGACCGGTTCCTAAGGTAATAGAACCCGCATAAGTTTTAGCTAAGGTGTCTCCTCTATTTTCTATGGCATTTGGTAATATCACTACCGGATTAACACTTCCCATTTCTGCAAATACAGGAATAGGTTCTTCGCGTTGTGCCGCCAAATTATATAAAGCGCGACCGCCATTTATACTTCCTGTAAAACCTACGGCTTTAACTGCTGGATGTTTTACTAACTGAGTTCCTACCTCAATACCACTACTATTCAAATTTGAAAATACACCATTAGGCATCCCTGTTTTTTCTGCCGCTTTTATAATGGCCGAAGCTACTAGTTCTCCAGTGCCAGCGTGCATAGGATGAGACTTTACAATCACAGGGCAACCTGCTGCTAATGCTGCGGCTGTATCTCCGCCTGCTGTTGAATATGCCAAAGGAAAATTGCTCGCTCCAAATACTACTACTGGTCCGATTGGAATTAATAGTTTTCGTAAATCTGGCTTTGGCAAAGGCTCTCTGTTTGGTTGTGCTGTATCAATAGACGCTTCAACCCAAGAACCTTCTTGAACCAATTCTGCAAATGACCGTAATTGAAACACAGTACGTCCACGCTCACCTTTGGCTCTACCTTCAGGCAAGCCAGACTCTAAACAATAGGTTTTAATAAGTTCATCGTCTAAAGCCAAAATTTCATCTGCAATTGCATTTAAAAACTTTGCTTTTTTTTCTCCTGAAATACTTCTATATGTTTTGTAAGCTTTGGATGCCAACTGAACAGCATCGTCAATTTCTTGAGATGTTGCTTCAGTAAACACTGTTTCATTTTCAATATTTAATTGAGGATTGAATGTTTTATAGGTTTTACTTCCTTGTGCTGATTGTTGATTACCTATGTGGTTTTTTCCAAATATCATATTATATGTTTTTATAGTCTGGCAACGTTGGTCTCGTCTTTAAAGCATCTTCAATAATTTTGATAATAGTTTTTCGTTCATCTCCTTCCAATACTAATCTCGGTGCCCTCACATATTCAGAACCTATTCCGGTAAACACCGAAGCGAGTTTGATGTATTGAACTAATTTAGGGTTTATATCTAACTCTAGCAACGGCATAAACCATCGATAAATTTCTAAAGCCTCTTGTATTCTTCCTGCTTTTTGAAGCTCATAAATAGCAACTGTTTCTGCGGGAAATGCATCTACCAAACCTGCTACCCAACCATCAGCGCCTATGAGTAAACTTTCTAAAGCCAGAGTATCAACACCTGTCATAATAGCAAGCCGATCTCCAAATTTATTTTTAATTCTGGTAATATTAGTGGTATCTCGCGTTGATTCTTTCACTGCTTGTATGTTTGGACAAACGTCTAACAAAGCTGCAAACATCTCTAAAGTGACTTCAATTTTATAATCAACAGGGTTATTATAAATCATGATAGGCAAAGACGTGCTGTTTGCTACTTCCTTAAAATACTCAACCACCTCAGCATCACTCGCACTATAACGCATAGGCGGCAACATCATAAGACCTTCTGCACCATCCTCTTGAGCTGTTTTAGCCAAGTTTATGGCAGCCTTTGTTGTTTGCTCGGCAATATTCATAAGCACAGGCACTTTGCCATTTACAAACTTTACAGTTTCTCTGGTTAAAATACGTCGTTCATCATCGCTTAAAGTACTTGCCTCACCAAGCGTTCCTCCTAAAACAAGACCATGAACACCTGCATTTAATTGTGCTTGTATATTCACTTTAAATAATTCTAAATCCAATTCATCACTAGCTGTGAACTGTGTTGTTACTGCTGGCATGACGCCTTTCCATATTATGCTCATATTTTTAATTTTTTTCAAGTTAAAATTACTAATAACGACCAATTATTCATTATAACTTTTTATCCTGTTTTAATACTATATTATCCATTATTTAATTATTTTATATAAATTTGAATAATATATGAAAATACTTCCTTTTAAGATTCCAAAACCATTGCGAGATGCGCTTGTCTATCAAGTAGATTTAGATACTGTTTTTTATGATAAATTACATCAGCATGAAGAAATTCAGCTTAGCCTAATTGTTGAAGGCGAAGGCACTTTGATTGTTGGCGATAAGGTTAATCATTACGAAAGTGAAGATATTATTGTTTTTGGAAGTAACCTGCCTCATGTATTTAAAAGTAATCCTAGCAAATCCAAAAAGTCTCATATGATAACGCTTTTTTTTGCCAAGGATTCTTTTGGATCTGATTTTTTTAAGCTAGAAGAACTTAGAGAACTCTCTCCCTTTTTTAAAAGAGCATCCCGTGGTTTTAAAGTAAGCTCATCAAAAAAACAAATGATTGCTCTTTTTTATCAACTAGAAAAAGCGTCTAAATTATCACGCTTTTTGATTTTATTAGAACTACTAAAAAAAGCATCACAGAGTAATTATAAAAGTTTATCGTCTTTTGTTTATGAAAAAAATATTCTGAAATAGAAGGAAAACGAATGCAAGATATTTTTGATTATACCATGACGCATTTTCATAAAGATATTTCTCTTGAAACTATTTCGGACGTTGCTACGATGACAAAAAATGCGTTCTGCAAATATTTTAAAAAACGCACCAACAAAACGTATTTTAGATTTTTAAATGAATTACGTATTGAACATGCCACTAAACTATTAACAGACGAAACAGATTTAGCTATTGCTGATATTGCCTATAAGTCGGGGTTTAAAAATATTTCTAACTTTAATAGGCAGTTTAAAATTTTAAAAAATATATCGCCTAATCAATACCGAAAAAACAATCTTTAAAATGAAACCAAAATACCTTTATCTTATTTTAGGAATAGCACTTTTGATTACTTTGTTTGGTCTTATTACTGGAAAGTTTTTCTTTCTGTTTTTAATTTTGCCTTTTGGATTTGGACTCTTTAAAAAGAATAAAGATGATGACACTAACTAATTAGGTCTTCTTTACATACTTTGTAATAATCACTATTTGTTGTCCATCAACTTTACCTTCAATATACTCAGCATTTTCAGGATCTAAACGAATATTTCTAACCGCAGTGCCTTGTTTGGCAACCATACTAGAGCCTTTAACTTTTAAATCTTTTACCAAAACGACCGAATCTCCTACTTCTAAAATAACACCATTAACATCTCTGTGAATAATTTTATTGGATTCGTCTTCATGCTCGTCTGTTGCTCTTGCTAATGCCAGAGCCTCATCGTCAAGATACATCATATCCAACAAATCTTTTGGCCAGCCTTCATTACGTAATCGTTGAAGCATTCTCCAAGCCATAATCTGCACAGCCACAAACTCACTCCACATACTATCGTTTAAACAACGCCAATGGTTTGCATCCATATCTACATTACCTTCAATTTGATTTAAACACTTAGAACAAACCAGCAGACTATTATCTACACTTTCGTTTAATGATGGTGGAATGGTATATTGTTTTAAATCTTCGGTTGAAGTACAAAGTTCGCAAGTGGTATTGCTTCTTTCTTGTAATGTATTAAGTATGCTCATTTTTAAATTTTAGTTTTGCAATATTACACTTTAATACGAGTTTGTACAAGAAAGATTTATATATACTAGTAAATAAAAAAGGCGCCTAATTGGCGCCTTTTTATTAGGTTCTATTTAATTATTTAGAAAGTGCTGCAATATACTTGTAAACTGCATCTCCATGAACGCCTGTAAAATATTTGCCCAGCTTCTCTCCTCTAGCTTTTCTTGTTGCTTCATCTGGCCATGCTTTTTTAGAAAGATCATCAAGCCCGTCAAACATTTTTTCTAAATCCGCCATAGAATCTAAGAAAAACCCTTCCATCATTTCGGTGCCATCACTACCCCAAGCATGTCTGTTAGGATAATATCCTTTGATTAAGGGATTGTTCTTAACATAGGCATCGAAATTTTCACTCATTAGTTTTCCTATTTCATCATTACTCCCATCCTCAGGATAAGCAAAATGTGTTTTACGAACATAACAAATCATATCTTTGTTATTATCTGCTGGTACTTGTTTTACCCAAGGTAAGGTATAGTAAATTTCATCTGAATGGTCATGAGAATAATATGCTTGTTGCTTTTTTAAAAATGCTTCTCGCGCATCTTTATCTGGCCAAGCTTCTTTTTCTAGCTCACCATCTCTCATACTTGCTTTTTCAATATCTTCCCAAGATCCATAAACTCTCACATAAACCAATTCTGTGTTGTCGGGTGTCATTTGATGCAAATAGAAGGATGAACCCAAAAGATATTCATTCTTTTTTGTAACCTTATCCAGGTATTCTTTTTCTACAGATTTCCATGTATCCATATCAAAATCTTCATAATCCATATTCCAATGCATGGTGGTTGCAGTCATGTACTGAGGTCCTTTTTGCTCTTCTTGAGCTAACATTGTTGACGTGCTAAAAAATAAAAGCATTGCTGCCAAAGCAGTAAAAAAACGGTTGGTTGTTTTCATAATTTGTTAAAAATTAAAGGTTATAAATTGATTAAAATTAAATACTCTTTTAAGATTTGGGAAAATCTTTGCTACGCTTTTAATTCAATTAAAATCAGGAGAATAGATTTCTAAATATACAAAAAAATATGACTTATTTTAATTTGAGAAGTTTTTTTCAAATTATAATAATTGGTCGCGAAGTTTTTTAGGCATGGTTTTAATAACCATGTCATAGCTATGGTCTATAAGTTCTAGTACAAACTTTGGTGATAATTCTCCTTTATAAATTAAAACCGAATTCCAGTTTGCTTTACTCATATGCCAACCGGGTTGAATTGATTCATATCCTGCTCTCAATTCTAGTGCATATTCTGGGTCGCATTTCAAGTTAACCCATCCTTCTCCAGCTTCCCATTTTTCAAGTGGAAACAGTGCAAACATTTTGCCCAATACTTTAAACACTAATGTATCTGCATCAAAAGGAAAATCCTCTGTAACACCCTTCTTTTTTAAACAGTAATCTCGGAGTTGTTCTATGTTCATTTTAACAGACGTTCCATTACCTTTTCTGGATGTTTCAATTCTGAATACCCAAACTTTTTATACAATTTGTGAGCGTCTGATGTTTTAAGCATCCAAACTTTGCATGATTTTAGTTTTGGTTCTTCGTTTATGATTTTCATTAATTGTTTTGAATAGCCATTCCCTTGATATTTAGGCAAGATAAACACATCCATAAGATAAGCAAAAACCGTGTAATCTGTTACCACGCGAGCAAATCCAATTTGTTTATCTTCTAAATAAACCCCAAAACACATACAATGCTTAATTGTGTTTTTTACTTCTTCAAGCGTTCTTCCTTTTGCCCAATAGGAAGTGGTTAAAAATTGATGGACAACATCTATTTGAAGCCTGCTTTTATCTGTTGAAATTTCTATCACTTATTCCCTATTTTACCTAAGTGTGTATCATGAAATGATGTACTATATTTTAATCCGTAACCCAATATTCTATCAAAACTAGCATGAGAAAATAAGATAACTCCAATGAGCTCTATAACTTCCATTTTAAAAAGAACACCCAGAACATATAACAGTATTGCAATTCCTTTATGATGAAACAAGTTATATGTTATTGCTCCAAATTTCGGATTTATTAAATATCCTAACATACTAATATCTGGAACAAGAAATAGCCCTAAAAACCACCACCAAGCAAAATTTAATTGGTTAAAGGCGAGAACCCCTAAAACAAACATCAATAACTCCTCTAGTTTTAAAGTCGATTTCATTATTCTATAATTTTATATAAAACCGGTTTACTTGGTGACGCATCATTTTCAAAAGGTGCAATTTGTAAATTTAAAAAATAGGTGCCATCTACAACCGTATTAGGCACAAAAACAAACTCAGTAATGGTAGCATCTAGTCTTAATTTTCCTTTGGTATTCCAAAAGGCATGATGCGCTAATAATTCTCCATCATCTTTTTCTTTATCAACACTAGGCAAATCTATAAGCAGATGTTTAATACCTTTTTT
>TARA_R110002050_G_scaffold9611_2_pt1 | contig 15228 bp, 14 predicted proteins | sample TARA_R110002050 | Tara Oceans TARA_R110002050 (sample SAMEA4396988) | marine metagenome | biome: Polar Biome; feature: [DCM] deep chlorophyll maximum layer (ENVO:01000326); material: water (ENVO:00002006), including particulate matter (ENVO:01000060) such as... | depth 25 m
AAGCTTCTACTACCTTGTTTACCATCAATTTCACACAATGATTTTTAATACTGCTCTCAATAACATTTAACTAGCTATTAACAACAACTGGAGAGTAGGATTGTTATTTTTGAAAGGAATCAGTGCATATTACTATATGATAAGAATTCTACTCTCAACATTCATAGTACTTTTAATAGGTTGTTCGACAGCCAAAAAAGATTCCGATACGGTACTCTTTGCCGGTGAAATTGTAAATCCTACGAGCACTCAAGTAATCTTAATGAAAGGCAGACAAAAAATTGATTCTGCTCAACTTGATGAAAGAAACAGATTTAAGTTCAATCTACCTTCTATCGAAAATGGACTTTATCATTTTAATTTATCTCCAGAATATCAATATGTTTATTTAGAAAAAGGAGATAGCTTAATGGTAAGACTTAATACTAGTTATTTTGATGAATCATTAGTCTTTTCTGGAAGTAATGAGGAATTAAATAATTTTCTACTAGAATTATTTCTTGCAGCTGAAGAGGAAGATGCAGCTATGTATGCTGAAAATTATGAATTTGAACCCAATGATTTTTTAGATAAAATTAATTCTCTTAGAAACGACAAGCTTACTCGACTAAATGAGTTAAAGTCAGAAACCACCATGTCTGATGCAGGTTATGAATTACTTAAAGGAAGTATTGACTATACCTATAACAGATATAAAGAGATATATCCTTTTCAACATAAGAGAAAAACTACCGAAGAAAATTTACATGATTTACCTAAAGATTTTTATTCATACAGAAAAAACCTTGAATTTGACAATCAAAATTTAACCTATCTAAGACCTTATTATGATTTTATGAAGGCCCATTTTGGGAATTTATCATATATGTCTTGTGTAAATGACTGTAAAGATGGAAACTCGGGCGCTGGCAAGCAACTACATTTTAATAAGCACAAATTACATTTAATTGATAGTTTGGTTATCGACAAAGAATTGCGGGACAATTTATTTAGAAATGTTGCCATCGACTATCTACTTAAAAGAAAAGACGCATCAGAAAACACAGAAATTTTCTTGAAAGAATTTAAGAATGTATCTAAAAATAATATGCATATTGAAGAAATAGAGAACCTTTACCAAGGAATTTTAAATCTTCAACCTTCTAAAATGTTACCGAACTTAACTGTAGTATCATTTGACAATGAAAACAAAACATTAAATGACATTGCAATAGGCAAAAAAGTGATGTTCTACTTTTGGTCGGGAACTAACAAAAAGCAATATCAAGAAATTTTTAAAAGAGTAGCAGAATTAAAAAAGAAAAAACCAGATTATGAACTAATCGGTATTAATATAAAGACCGATCATAATGATTGGAAAGTAATATTAAAAACTCTTCAGGTCGACACTTCTCTACAGTTTCAAAGCAATAATTTTAAAGAACTAACGGAGAAACTTGTATTATACCCTATGAATAAAGCAATAATTACAGATAATGCTGTTATCGTAGATGGCTTTTCTAATATCTATTACAATTAGTTGGATAAAATCAACTCTTCTTCACAATTAGATTCATTAAGAACTGTGGTTTTCTAACATCTTCTCAAACCAAAGACCTGGTAGTATACTCTTAAGCGTTAACGAAAATTTTTGAATAAAAGAACCAACCTGATAGTGAGGTTTTGGGTTTTTAGTTTCAATAATTTTGGCTATTTTTTTACCCACTTCTCTTGGATCTCCTCCACTATCAACATCAGAATCAATAGCATCTAGCGTATTTTTGTACATTTTCTTGTAAGGAGAGTTCTCATAAACAGGGGTGTGATATCTACCAGACGCAATATTGGTCGCAAAATCACCTGGCGCTAACGTAGTGAACTTTACCCCAAAAGATTTGGTTTCCATCCTATAGCTCTCTGTCACTAATTCAAGGGCAGCTTTCGAAGCTGAATATATTCCTCTATAGGGTAATCCCATATAACCCGCTATTGAAGTTATATTAATTATCAACCCATCTTTTTGCTTTCGCATAATAGGCAGTACTTCATTTATTACACTTAAAGGTCCATTAAAATTGGTTGCGAATGCTTTAAGCACCTCTTCATGTGGTGTTTCTTCCATAGGCCCCGTAATGCCAATACCTGCATTGTTCACTAGAACATCTATTCGAGATTCTTTTTCGAGCAAAGCTGCAATACAAGATTTTATAGTCTCTACATTGCGCACATCCATTTCTAAAAGTGGGAAATCTGAAAATGAAGGATATTTCAATACACTACGTGTAGTACCGTAAACTTTATACCCTCTTTCTTTAAGATGTAAGCCTATTGCTTTTCCAATACCTGAAGACCCACCTGTAATTAGAACTACTTTTGTTTTCATTTTATAGAAAAATAAGCGATACTAAACTATACATTGAATTGGTTATGAATGCGTTACCTTAATTTAGATATTTTCAATTTAAGGCACAAAAAAAGGCAAGCTACCTACATCGCACCGCTACGACCATATACCCTTGCTGCGTTCCCGCCCTGGGGGATTCTACAGGAGCTGGTCGTGTAGGACTTGCCAGCTGCAAATATACAATCTTTTAAATCTTTCCCAATACTTTTACTTTCTAATTTTTATGAATTAAATTGCCTGTCAAGAACGACGAATACTTCTTGTTCATAATCACTATATAAACTTAAATACCCTTTTCTTAATGAGAATAGTTAAATTAATTTGTATTGTTCTAATTCCCGGTATTTTCATTGCTTGCGGTAGCGGAAACCAAAAAGCTTCTTCCCTTTTTGAAATAAAATTAGCTGAAAATGCAAAAAAGGTAAATCAAAATAATGAAGTTGGTATTAATATCAATAATAAAAAGCAAAAAGAGATTGAAAGTGTAATTTATAGTATAGACGGTGTAGAAATTCCGATAAACAATAATAAACTACTCATTAACGTGCCAACATTGGGCAATAAAGTTTTAACTGCTAAAATTACTTTCGAAGGGGAAACAGTTGAAATCAACAAGAACTTAAAGGTTTTATCAGAGAAAGCTCCAGAAATATATACCTACACGATTATTAATGAGTACCCTCATGATACCGCAGCCTATACACAAGGTTTAGAATTTCATAATGATACCTTATATGAAAGTACCGGAAAAAATGGACAATCCTTTTTAAGAAAATTAAACTATAAAACTGGCGAAGTATACAAACAGATAGATTTGGACAAAAGCTATTTTGGTGAAGGTATTACTATTCTCAACAATAAAATATACCAGCTTACTTGGAAAAGCGGATTGGGTTTTATCTACGACTTAGATACATTTAAAAAGCTAGATAATTTTCAATACGGTAAAAGTCGTGAAGGATGGGGCTTAACTAATGATGGTGAAAAAATATTTAAAAGTGATGGCACTGAAAAAATATGGTTTTTAAATTCTGATACGATGACAGAAGAAGGTTATATAGAAACCGTTACCAACTCTTCTGTATTTAATTCAGCAAATGAACTTGAATACGTGGATGGAAAATTATATGCCAATGTATACCAAAAGCCCAGTGTAATGATAATTGACAGTAAAACTGGGGCAATTGAGGGTGTTATAAATTTCAGTGGATTAAGCGACCTAATTACCAAAACAGCAAATTGGGACAGATTAAATTACGTATTAAATGGTATTGCTTACCATAAGGAGCGTCAGACATTTTTTGTGACAGGAAAGTTTTGGAATAAAATGTTTGAAGTAAAAATCCAGAAAAAATAGAATGAACCGATTTAAAAAAGAAATTATAGTTTCTGAAGACGACCTTGATGATTTAAACCATGTTAATAATGTTCGATACGTACAATGGATTCAAGATATATCTAAAGAACATTGGCAAGCGAAAGCTTCTTCACAAATGCGAAAGGAAGTAATTTGGGTTGTTCTTAGTCATCATATAGAATATAAAAATGCAGCAGTTTTAAACGACCCGATTACAATAAGCACTTTTATTGAGTCAAGCTCTGGAGCAAAATCAATTAGAATTGTTGAAATGCATCATGCTATTACAAAAAAACTATTAGTACGCTCAAGTACCGAATGGTGTCTTCTAAATAGCGAAAGCTTTAGACCTGTTCGAATACCAGAAGAAATCAAAGAAATATTTCTTTAATCGATTTTATTAAAACAACGTATACGTGCGAAATCGAATACTAATCGCCTTTTCCATTCTCCTCTGTATCTTATGGAGTACTTCTTGTAGAAAAAATTTTGAATACGCACCTAGCGATGGAAATTTGTCTTTTTCAAAAGACACGGTTTATCTAGACACTGTTTTCTCGTCAATAGGTAGTAGTACTTATACCCTCAAAGTCTTTAATGATACCAAAGATGATATCATCATTCCCAATATATCGCTAAAGAATGGCCAAGAAAGTTTTTATAGACTAAATGTTGATGGTGTTGCTGGTAAAGAATTTAATGACATTTCAATTTATGCCCAGGATAGCTTATTTATTTTAATAGAAACAACCATAAATATCAGTGATGATACCGTGAAAGAATTGCTTTATACCGATGCTATTCATTTTGATAAGGAACCATTTCAGCAATCGGTAGAGTTGGTTACGCTGGCTAAAGATGCTATTTTTCTTTACCCAAAAGGTAATTCGGAAGTAGAGACCGAAGCCATTAGTTTATATGTAGATGATACAGGAAACCTTATAAATATATCTGGTTTTGAACTTAAGGATGAAGAGCTAAACTTCACCAATAGTAAACCTTATGTTATATATGGTTATGCAATTATACCTGATTCGAAAGAATTGAAAATTGATGCAGGAGCACGAATTCATTTTCATAAAAATTCTGGTTTATTAGTTCAAGAAGGCGCTAAATTAACTGTAAATGGTTCGCTAAGTGAAGATATGATAGCATTAAATGGAGAAGTTATTTTTGAAGGAGACCGACTTGAACCTGAGTTTGCAGAAATCCCTGGTCAATGGGGAGGTTTATGGATTAGTGACGGCAGCTCAAACAATTCCATTAACCATCTAACCATTAAAAATGCAGAAATAGGTTTATTTGTTGAAGCATTATCTGGCGATACTGAAACTACTTTAATTCTTGCAAATAGCCAGATTTACAACAATACCAGATATAATTTATGGGTAAAAAGCGCCAGATTAGAAGCCACAAATCTAGTGCTAGGTAATGCAGGTAGTTCCTCATTATTGATAGAAAATGGGGGTAGTTATACTTTTATTCACTCAACGATTGCGAACTACTGGAATAAAGGGTTTAGGTATAATACCGCATTAGAAATAAAGAATGAAAGCCAAGAAATTGTTTTTGACCTTGAAAAAGCTGACTTCAAGAATTGTATTATTGATGGTAACCGCCAAAATGAGTTAAGTTTAATATCAGATAATGAGAGTAACTTCAATTTTAATTTTTTAAATTGTTTTATTAAATACACACAAAATGAAGCATCTTCACCACTTAATAATCTATTTGATTTTACAAATTCAGAATTATATTCTGACATCATATTGAATGGTGAAGTAGATTATTTTCTAACAACAAAGAATGATTTTAGAATTGGTTTAGACTCAGATGCTATCGATAAGGGAGATTTAGATACTGCTAATTATAGCCCACTAGATATCTTAGGAACACAAAGAATACCCGCCCCAGATTTAGGTGCTTTTCAAGCTATAGAAAAAGAATAATGTCAATTTAGCGTTATAAATTGACAGAATTTTCTCTCACAAGCCCTATAAACAGGCATTTTAACAAAGAGTCCTCCATTTTTATAAGGACATTCTTGGCGAGATTTGTTTGGTCTATATCTAATTTCGTAGTAGACACTATTTCTTTTGAATTATACGTACACCATAATTGATTCTGATGCAGTTTCAAATTTGCAGTTACATGCTTTTTTGGATGAATATGGTGACTTTGAATGTATAAATACTACGACCAACCCTTCTGATGGATTAAACGACATTCTGAAATACACTCCAGACATTGTTTTCATAAATCTTAATAATGACTATTCAGCCATTTTCCTTATGGTGATGGAGATTCATCAATATACGAACCATCTTCCTATATTAATCGGCATAGCTTCTTCTAAAGATTATGCCTACGATGCCATAAAAAATGGATTTTTTGATTATTGGCTGCAACCTTATAATGAATTTGATATACGTAAGTCATTATTAAAGCTTAGAAAAAGAATGCCAATAGAAAAAGCACCGGTTACGCTTTGCTTAAAATCTTACAACGACTTTCAATATCTGAATACCAATGATATTCTATACTTGAAGGCTGATAATAATACCACCGAATTTTTTATGAAAGATGGTACAATTACGAATGCCTTTAAAACGTTAAAGACTTTTGAGAATGCATTGCCTAATAATTTTATGCGCATACATCAGAGCTATATCGTAAATACTACGTATGTCTCTAGAATAAATTTCGGGAAATCGATATGCGCTTTAAAAATGGTAAATGAACATATACCATTTTCAAAAACCTACCGAGAAAACATGGATAATCTTAAAAAAATCCTCTCAAAGAATACACTTTCTTCACAAAATTAAAGAATTCTCTCACAATCGGTTCATATACTAGCAGAACTAGGTCACTTACTTAAAGTAAAGCAATTTACTTTAACTACTCGCGTATCGGTATTACTTTGGCAGTATAATTAATCAGAAACCCCCTTAAACACAGAGAACATGAAAAAAGTAACAAGTATTTTAGCAGTAGCGGTAATGGCATTAGGAATGGCAACGTACGTTGTAGAAAACACTGCCAGTGAGTTTGATTTTATGAATGATATCTCTAAAGCATTCGCTTGTGATGATTGTGACTCTACATTACCTCCAAGAAAAACTAGTACGCTACTAAGCTAGACTGGCATAATAATATAAAAAAAAGCCTTTAACATACTTGTTAAAGGCTTTTTTTTATACCTTGGTTTGTAAGAAAAATTAAAAAACAGTTTTTGATTAAAAGATATTTTACCTTAATTATACTAGTACATTTTTTTAGTAGTTGTTCAGAAACTGAACCTACAAAAGTTGTATCTCCTATTGCCATTGAAACCGATAGTGTTAGTTTATGGATTCTAGAAAGTAAAAACCCGAAATCTACTGAACCACAAAAAACTGTCATTTTAAATAAAGCCTATCAATATGCACTGAGTACTGCTTCAGACTCTTTAAAATCAAAATATTTTTCCACGCTTTCACAAAATTTATATTTAACGGGAGACAGTACATTATTTCGAAAAGTAAATAAGCTAGCTATTTCCTTGAATCAAAAACAAAACGACTCCTTATCGATAGGAAATCGATATTGGGATTTAGCACTTTTTTTTAATAAATACTCGGTAAAAGATAGTGCATATTATGCCTATTCAGAGGCACAAAAAGTATTTGAAAATAGTGAGGAGCAACAACTTTCTGGTAGAATGTATTTGGAAATGGCACAAATACAATCAGAAATTAAAGATTATGTAGGAAGCGAAACGACCATTACCAGGGCAATCGAACGCTTTAAACCTTTAGATGATAATTTGTTTTTATATTACAGTTACAATATTCTTGGCATTTCTTTAGGTGCTTTGGGAGAAACTGAAAAATCTCAATCGTACTACAATGAAGCCCTTTATTATTTAAAACAAGGGAATTATGCTAAAGTCGCAGAGGTAAGAATCATAAATAATATTGGCGTTGTCTTGAGAAACAATAAACAATACAAAAAAGCGATAGAAAATTTTAGGGCAGTTTTAAAAACAGATAGTCTAGAAATAAAAAATCCAGATCTTTATGCCAAAGCATTAAGCAATTTGGCATCCAGTAAATTATACGATAAAGACACTATAGGTGTAAGAAAGCTACTGTTAGAGTCTATAGAAATTAAGAAAAAAGAAAATCTCACGGCCAGCTTAGCAGCATCATATTTTAATTATGCAGAATACAAAGCATATGCCCTCGATACCTCGCAAGCAATTAAAAATGCAAAAATTGCTGAAGGGTTATCATTAAAGAGTGATAATAATGAACGTTTATTAGAAGTTTGGCCTTTTTTAGCGGCATTAGAGAAAAAAAACGCGCCTAATTACTTTCAAAAATATATTCAACTTAACGACAGTCTTCAAAAAGAAGAACGAAAAATACAGAATAAATTTGCCCGTATTCGTTTTGAAACCGATGAGTTTATTGCTGAGAATGTAGAACTAGAGACTGAAAAAGAAGTCTTATCCAAACAAAAACAAATTTGGGTCGGTATTGCAGCAGGTTTCTTTTTACTTGGGTTATCAGTTTATATCATTATTAATCAACGTGCTAAAAACCAAAAGCTTCGTTTTGACCAACAACAGCAAGCCAATAATCAAGAAATTTTCAATTTAATGTTGATGCAAAAACAGAAAGTTGATGAGGTTAAACGCCTAGAACAAAAAAGAATATCAGAAGAACTACACGACGGTATTTTGGGTAAAATGTTAGGCGCGCGAATGGTTTTGACCGGCCTAAACAAAAGGGCTACCGAAGAAGCCATTCAAGAGAAGTCAAAAGCTCTTGGTTCTTTACAAGAAATAGAACACGAAATACGCTCCATTTCCCATGAGCTAAGCCACAGCGCATATCAAAAGATCAACAATTTCACTGATTCGATCGAATCATTATTATCTGGTGGAAATAAAAATATTAAAACCTTATTTAATTATAATGAAGATGAAAGCTGGGATTGTCTTGAAGGTACCGTCAAAATAAATGTGTATCGTATTATTCAAGAAACATTTCAAAATGCCATAAAGCATGCGAATTGTACTTCTTTTGAGATAACATTTTATAGAACTGATGATGTATTTAAAGTGATCATGACTGATAACGGGCGTGGTTTTAATATAAATAAAGGTAAAAAAGGAATTGGCATAAGAAATATTACCTCTAGAATAAATAAACTAAATGGTACGTATCACGTAGATTCCGTTGAAGGCAAAGGCACTACCATTTCACTACAAATACCAGTTAATAAGAATTTGATTAATATTACCGATAATAATACTCAATTTAAAAACGTTTAGTAAATTACAATAGAATCTAAATCTAGTATATGAATACTGTACGAATCTTAGCGGTAGATGACCATGAAATGACCACTTTGGGGTATAAATATATTCTTGAGGATTCTGATTTTAATGATTTTAATGTGAAAGTTGAAATTGCAAAAAGTTTTGAAAAAGGTAAAAGTAAGATTGAAATATCTAAACGTGCCATACCCTATGACATTATTTTATTAGATATTCAGTTATTTTCACCAGAGTCTAAAGATCCAAGAACAGGTATCGATTTAGGTATTGTGGCTAGAAATGAAGTGCCTAACTCAAAGGTTGTTTTCATGTCTTCTTACAGCGATAATTATAGAATTAATAATATTTTTAAAACAGTGAACCCTGATGGATATATGGTAAAATCTGAGATAGATGAAATGTCTCTAAAAACCATGGTAGAAACCATCATGAGTAAATCACCGTACTATACTGCTAGTGCCTTAGCCGCTATTAGACGTAGAATGGCCAGTGATATTGTAATAGATGAGCAAGATCAAAAGATTCTGTATCATCTTTCACAAGGTATACATACTAGGGATATTGCACCATTAATAGGCTCAGCCAATACCACTGTTGAAGCAAGAAAAAGACAATTAAAGGCACTTTTCGACATCAAAAATGGAAATGATTTAGCCCTAATTAATGAGGCTAAAACCCGTGGTTTTCTTTAAAATCTACTAATCTTACAACTTGTTGATTATCAATTTGTTAAAAATATTTCTACTATTTTATAATAATATCCTCCAAAATTATAAGGTTATCCTAAGATGAAATAAATAAGGTTAAAAGTATCTTTATAAAAAGAAAAATTTTAATACTAGCCTTACATGCTTTTTAATTTCGACGATTTTATAAAAAAATCACTAATCAATTTAGATTACACTAAAGAGATTATTGGAATAGATGAATTTCTAAAATCTTTAGAGTTTCATTATTTTTCTAATATCAAATTAATACGAAAAAGCGGCACTTTAAATTCCGTTCACCTAGTATTAGAAGTGAACTGCAATATAGAATTACTAGAATTATTCACTAATTTCAATACTGGTAGATGGGGCACAAGTATTAAAAATGGTTCGCCACTACAGTATAATTTAGAAATCTTAAATTCGAGAAACAACTGTAATATTGATATCGAAGAGCTCACCATATTCTTGAATGACACCAGCATTGTAATAAAACGTATTTACGATAATAGTATAGCATCACAATTCAATGACATATTAAAGCAAATTGCTTGCAACTATATCTTCTTAACCAAGGGTCTTACTCAAAAACCTTATGAAATCTTTGTCCCCATATTTGAGGATAGCATAGATAATTTTGAGTTAGAAGATGATCAGTCGAATATACTTCCAAAATCATATAGCGAATATTGGGGTATTTACTTAGACAAAGAAGATGAAGCTTCTATTTTTGATGTACAAAGAAATACCTACGTTACAGGTAATCTAGAATTTTTATCTGAATAAAAAATTAAATAAATACTAGGCGTTAAAAATTAGCCTAGTATTCATCATTGTATTCACTTTACCTTTCACTTCTGAGATAACAGCGTCATTTTCTGGGTTAGTTATAACCTGATCAATAAGCTCAACTACTTTTTCCATATCACTTTCAACCAAACCTCTCGTTGTAATTGCTGCTGTTCCGAAACGAATTCCTGATGTCACAAATGGTGATTTATCATCAAAAGGCACCATATTCTTATTTGCAGTAATATCTGCAAGCACCAACGCTTTCTCAGCATCTTTACCTGAAATATCTTTATTTCTTAGATCGATAAGCATCATATGATTATCGGTGCCACCAGATATAATATCATATCCTCTTTTTACAAATGCTTTTGCCATAGCATCAGCATTCTTTTTCACTTGTACTATATATGAGCCGTAAGCGTCAGTTAATGCTTCACCAAAAGCAATTGCCTTACCTGCTATAACATGCTCTAAAGGACCTCCTTGATTTCCTGGAAAAACAGCCAAATCCAATAAAGCTGACATTTTTCTTAGATTTCCATTTTTCAATTTAATACCAAACGGGTTCTCGAAATCAGTCCCCATCAATATTAAACCACCTCTTGGGCCTCTTAATGTTTTATGCGTCGTCGTCGTTACAATATGACAATGAGGAATAGGATCATTCAGTAGACCTTTTGCAATTAACCCTGCCGGATGAGAAATATCCGCAAGTAAAATAGCATTTACACTATCTGCAATTTTACGAAAACGTTCAAAATCCATATCTCGCGAATACGCTGAGGCACCGGCAATTATCAACTTAGGTTGTTCTTTGCTCGCTATTTCTTGAATCTTATCATAATCTAATCTACCTGTTGCCTTATCTACACCATAAAACACAGGATTATATAATCTACCAGAAAAATTTACTGGAGAGCCATGAGTTAAGTGTCCACCATGCGACAAATCGAAACCTAAAATCTTGTCTCCAGGCTGTAAACATGCATGATAAACAGCAGCATTTGCTTGCGAGCCAGAATGTGGTTGAACATTCGCATATGCAGCCCCGAAAAGTTCCTTAGCTCTATCAATAGCCAATTGCTCAACTTTATCCACAACCTCGCAACCACCATAATAACGCTTACCTGGGTAACCTTCTGCATATTTATTGGTAAGCACAGAACCCTGGGCTTCCATTACCTGCGGACTAGTAAAGTTTTCAGAAGCGATTAATTCAATTCCGTTAATCTGACGTTGTCTTTCTTCTTCAATAAGATTAAAAATTGTGGTGTCGCGTTGCATGTTGTTATTTATTTTAAATAAGATGCAAAAATACAAATAAGAGTACTTAATGAAATAAAAAAATGAATAAACCCATAACTTATTTATTAAAATTAGTTAATAACTATACCCCTATTCATACACATGATCAAACAATCAATTGTGCAGCTTAACGAAAATATACTATTACTCATCCCTATGCGTTATGATAAAAGCCTTTTATGGCACGGCTGTTGAAATAGCTTAATTAAATTCTAAAAATAATAGACATGAAAAAATTTCTACTATTTGGTTTTATAGGCCTACTACTATCTTGTAGCGGGGTTAAGAAAACACAGGAAGCTCTAAACTCTGGTAATTATATGGCAGCTATTAATAAAGCTGTTGTAAATATTGCAGAGAATAAGACCAAGAAAAGCAATCAGACATACATTGTACTTCTTGAAGAAGGTTATCGCAAGCATACCGAAAGGGAGCTTCAACATATTAAATTTCTTAAAAAGGATGGTAATCCTGCAAATTTTGAAGAGATATTTAATATTTATGACCGACTTAAATCGGTTCAGGAAAGTATTCGACCGTTATTACCATTATATATTCAAGATGAAAATAGAAAGGCACAATTCAGCTTTAAAAATTATGACGATGAATTAATTGATGCCAAGCTAAATTTATCTGAATACCTTTATAACAAGGCTACGACCTTATTAGATAAAGCAAATTATAAAACTGATTACAGAATTGCTTATAGCGATTTAAAATATTTACAGGAGTTAAATCCTAATTATAAAAACGTTGTTGCTAAAATTGATGAAGCATACCAGAAGGGTTTAGATTATGTTATAGTAGAAATGACCAACAACACCGATAAGGTAATACCAAGAAGATTAGAAGATGAACTCTTGAATTTGAATACCTACGGATTAAATAATAATTGGACGGAATATCATACGAATAGAATTCAAAATCAAATCTATGATTATCAAATGGAGGTTTCTTTTCAAGACATCAACATTTCTCCTGAACAAATTAGTGAGAAGCAGATAAGCAAAGAGCGTCAAATTAAGGATGGCTATACTTTTGTTGAAGATAGAAATGGGAATGTAGTTTCCGATAGTTTAGGGAATAGCATTAAAGTTGATAAGTTTAAAACCGTAAAATGTGATTTCTATCAGTTTACTCAATTTAAAAGTGCTCAAGTTACAGGAGTAGTAAATTTTATAGATTTAAAAAAACAACAGAAAATAAATCAGTATCCATTATCAAGTCAATTTATATTTGAGCACGTGTATGCAAACTACGATGGTGATAAAAGAGCTTTAGACAACAACTTGGTTTCCCTTTTGCAATTGGCTAGAGTTCCATTCCCCAGCAATGAACAGATGGTGTATGATGCCGGCGAAGATTTAAAGAACAATCTTAAGAATATTTTAAACAAACAAAGTTTTAACTAACAAAAAAGCCCCGTGAGAACGGGGCTTTTTTTATATGTACTGTTCTAATTTTATATCAGATATCGATCCGTGAGAATCATGTACTACGACTACCCCATTTTTAATTATTAATAATTGAGGCGATTGGTGCATTACTCCAAATTCCGAAGCCACTTCGTGTGACACATCTCTATTTGCCAACAAATCCAAAAAATAAAAATCCATTTGACCTTCCTCTAATCCATAGCCGCTTTTAAACATATTTAGCACCATTCTACTAATACCACAAGAAGTAGAATGTTTAAAAATAACCTGAGGCCTTGCGTTAGATAATTTCTTAATATCCTCTAACTGTGTTATCGCATTCAAAGGTTTCCATGGAATCTCAGAAACTTTCTTTCCATCCTCATCCTTGGAGCCGCCAAATATTCCACTAAATATTCCCATAAATTTCTTAATTTATTATTACCATTTAAGCATAGTCATATCTGACTATTTGTCACCTATCTTACTTAGATTTAAGACAGTTTGTCTTGCTATTATAATTGGTAAGATTCTTGAACATTACATTTCAAAAGTATTACAAATAACTAAAACTATAGAAAATGAATATAAATAATTTCACTATAAAGTCACAAGAGGCAATTCAAAAAGCCCAGATGATTGCCCAAGAAATGGGTCATCAGCAAATAGAAAATGAACATGTTTTTAAAGCACTTACCGAAGTTGAAGAAAATGTAATGCCTTTTTTACTTAAAAAATTAGGCGTCAATTTTAATTTGGTACAACAAATTTTGGAAAAGGAACTTACTAGTTTCCCTAAAGTGGAAGGTGGTGAATTACAATTTTCAAGAGAAGCGGGCAAAACTCTTAATGAAGCTAGCATAATCGCCAAAGATATGGGTGATGAGTTTGTTTCTCTAGAGCATTTATTCTTGGCAATATTAAAATCTAAGAGTAAAATAGCTCAAATATTAAAAGACCAAGGAGTTACAGAAAAACATCTTAAAGCAGCTATAGAAGAATTGCGTAAAGGAGATAAGGTTACTTCTCAAAGTGCCGAAGAAACGTATAATTCTCTACAGAAATACGCTAAAAATCTAAATGAGCTTGCGGATAGCGGTAAATTAGACCCAGTTATTGGTCGCGATGAAGAGATTAGAAGAATACTTCAGATATTATCTAGAAGAACCAAAAATAATCCAATTTTAGTTGGTGAACCTGGCGTAGGTAAAACTGCAATAGTTGAAGGTCTGGCCCACAGAATCATACAAGGTGATATTCCTGAAAATCTAAAAGATAAGGTTATCTATTCTTTAGATATGGGTGCTTTGATTGCAGGCGCGAAATATAAAGGGGAATTTGAAGAACGATTAAAATCGGTCATTAAAGAAGTTGTCAGTGCTGACGGAAACATTATACTCTTTATTGATGAAATTCATACGTTAATAGGTGCCGGTGGCGGTCAAGGTGCTATGGATGCCGCTAATATCTTAAAGCCTGCATTAGCGAGAGGAGAATTAAGATCTATTGGGGCTACAACTTTAGATGAATACCAAAAATATTTTGAAAAGGATAAGGCATTGGAAAGAAGGTTCCAAAAAGTTATAGTTGATCAACCCGATACAGAAAGTGCTATTTCCATTCTTAGAGGTATTAAAGAGAAATATGAAGCTCATCACAAGGTGCGAATTAAAGACGAAGCTGTCATAGCAGCCGTAGAATTATCGCAACGATATATAACCAATAGGTTTTTACCCGATAAGGCAATTGACCTAATGGATGAGGCTGCATCTAAACTTAGAATGGAAATCAACTCTAAACCTGAGGAATTGGACGTTCTTGACCGAAAGATCATGCAATTGGAAATTGAGATTGAAGCAATTAAAAGAGAAGATGATAAGCAAAAACTTAAAATATTAAACTTAGATCTAGCTAATGTAAAAGAAGAGCGTAATGAGATT
>TARA_R110002050_G_scaffold41527_4_pt1 | contig 15206 bp, 10 predicted proteins | sample TARA_R110002050 | Tara Oceans TARA_R110002050 (sample SAMEA4396988) | marine metagenome | biome: Polar Biome; feature: [DCM] deep chlorophyll maximum layer (ENVO:01000326); material: water (ENVO:00002006), including particulate matter (ENVO:01000060) such as... | depth 25 m
AAGATAATCAGGTTTAATTTCTTCAATATCACGTCTATTATCTTCACACAATAAAATTTCTTTAATTCGTGCTCGTTTAGCCGCTAAAATCTTTTCTTTAATACCGCCTACTGGAAGCACTTTACCTCTTAAGGTGATTTCACCAGTCATAGCCAAACTTTTCTTTACTTTTCGTTGTGTAAATAATGACACTAATGAGGTTAACATTGTTACACCAGCACTTGGTCCATCTTTAGGCGTTGCGCCTTCGGGCACATGGATATGGACGTTATACTTATCAAAAACCTCTGGGTTAATACCAAATTCCGCAGCATTCGATTTAATGTATTCCATGGCTATGGTAGCCGATTCTTTCATCACCTTACCAAGATTTCCTGTAATATTTAAAGCGCCTTTACCTTTAGATAAAATAGATTCTATAAAAAGAATGTCACCCCCTACTCGTGTCCAAGCTAATCCAGTAACTACACCGGCTACATTATTGTTTTCATATTTATCACGCTCTAGTTTAGGACCACCTAAAACTTCAATAATATCGGCATTAGATATTTTGATATTATAATCTTCTTCCATGGCGATATTCTTAGCCGCATAGCGCACCATTTTTGCTAATTGCTTTTCAAGGCTACGGACACCAGACTCTCGTGTATACCCCTCAACAATTTTTTCTAATTGAGGTTTACCTATTTTTAAATCTTTTTCCGCAAGCCCATGCTCTTTTAATTGCTTAGGTAATAAATGACGTTTGGCAATTTCAACCTTTTCTTCAATGGTATATCCTGTCACATTAATAATTTCCATTCTATCTAATAACGCTGGTTGAATGGTTGATAAACTGTTACAGGTAGCAATGAACATGACTTTAGATAAATCATAACCCATTTCTAAAAAGTTGTCATAAAACTCATTATTTTGTTCTGGATCCAATACTTCAAGCATTGCTGAAGATGGATCTCCTTGATGAGAATTGGATAATTTATCGATTTCATCCAATACAAAAACTGGATTGGAGGTGCCTGCTTTTTTTATACTTTGAACAATTCTTCCGGGCATAGCTCCAATATAGGTTTTTCTATGTCCGCGTATTTCAGCCTCATCACGTAATCCGCCTAATGACATACGCACATACTCTCTGCCAAGAGCTTCTGCAATAGACTTTCCAAGGGACGTTTTACCAACTCCTGGAGGGCCATACAAACATAATATAGGCGATTTCATATCGTTACGTAGTTTTAAAACAGCTAAATGCTCTATAATTCTACGTTTTACATCTTCTAACCCAAAATGGTCTCTATCAAGTATTTTTCGCGCTCGTTTTAAATCAAATTTGTCTTTACTAAACTCATTCCATGGTAAATCTAAAAACAGATCTAAATAATTTCTTTGGATAGAATATTCTGCCACTTGCGGATTCATGCGTTGCATTTTGGCTAATTCCTTATCAAAATGCTCAGCCACCTTGGCATCCCATTTTTTACTTTTAGCACGCTGTTTCATCTCATCAATCTCTTCATCATGGCTCACACCACCCAATTCTTCTTGAATGGTTTTCATTTGTTGATGCAAGAAATATTCGCGTTGCTGTTGACTCATGTCCATTTGAACCTTAGACTGAATATCGTTTTTAAGCTCCAGCTTTTGAAATTCAAGATTCATGTATTTTAAGGTAGCAAGTGCTCTCTTTTTCAAATCATTGATTTCTAAAAGACTTTGCTTTTCTGTAACCGACAGATTCATATTTGAGGAAACAAAATTCACTAAAAACGAATTACTCTCAATATTCTTAATGGCAAAAGAGGCCTCACTAGGAATATTAGGACTATCCTTAATAATTTGAAGCGCTAAATCCTTAATAGAATCAATAATAGCTGCAAATTCTTTATTATTTTGTGCAGGTCTCGCTTCTGGAATTTCCCTTATAGTGGCGTTCATATAAGGCTCTTCTGTAATAACCTCGGCTACTCTAAAGCGTTTTTTTCCTTGAATAATGACTGTTACATTACCATCTGGCATTTTCAAGACCCGTAATATTCTAGCAACCGTTCCTGTTTCATGGATGTCTTTTGCCGTTGGATCCTCTACAGATTCATCTTTTTGAGAAACAACCCCAATCACCTTACTACCCTTATTGGCATCATTAATCAATTTGATTGATTTATCACGTCCCGCTGTAATAGGTATTACAACACCAGGAAAAAGCACCGTATTCCTTAACGGTAATATAGGTAGTGTTTCGGGTAAATTTTCGTTGTTTATTTCTTCTTCATCTTCTGGCGTCATTAAAGGAATTAATTCTGAATTCTCATCAAACTCCTGAAATGACAAACTGTCAAGACTTATAAAATCGGATTTCTTCATATATCTTTTTAAGTCAATATGTCATTGATTGACTATTGATTCTTTTTTATGTTTTTCATTAAAATTATCAAGTTTCTGAATATCAATTGTTTAAATAAATAACAAAGCATTCACTCACCTATTAAATTCAATTGCCATGCCATAATACATTTAGGGTCTTTAAATTTAATATTACATCTTCCCTGCCTTTTGTAAAGCAAAAAGTAAAACAATTGGAATCGCTAATAAGGCTATCATTAATAAGTCTTCTTCAAACAGCCATGGCGCTAATAGCAATGTGATAGCATAACCACCAATAGCTCCACCAAAATGAGCATCATGACCAATATTACCTATTCTATTTTTCATACAATAAATAGAATATAATAGATACCCAATTCCGAAGATATAAGCAGGTATTGGAATTGGTATAAAAAACATGTATAAACTCATACCTGGCTGCAATAAAATAGCTGAATAAATAATACCCATAACGGCACCACTGGCACCTACAGCACTATAATGATATTCATCTTTGTGAAAATATAATGACAGCAAACTACCCAATATCAAACTTCCTACATAAATTATAACAAAACTAAAAACTCCCAAAAACCCTATGACCACATCGGCAAAAAAGTATAAGGAAAACATGTTGAAAAATAAATGTGCATTATCTGCATGCAAAAAACCTGTACTAAATAACCGGAATTGCTCTCCTCGTCTTACAGCTCCAACATTGAACTTGTATTTTTCAAAAAAACCAAAATCACTAAAGCCTTTGTATGAAATAATAACATTGGCCGCGATAATAATTATAGTTACTACATCTAATTTGCCCATAAGGAGTAAACGTTTAAATAATTTATAACATATATTTGTTGTGCAAATTTAAAATTAATTAATGCAATTTCTTGTTTACATTCTAGTTTATCCGCTTTTGTGGCTTATATCTATTTTACCTTTTAGATTATTGTATGTATTTTCAGATGTTATTTATGTTCTGATTTACTATGTTTTTGGCTATAGAAAACGAGTTGTTAATGACAATTTAAGATTGGTTTTTCCTGACAAAACTGAAGACGACCTAAAAAGAATCAGAAAGAAATTCTACCATCATTTATGTGATATGTTTTTAGAAATGGCTAAAACTATGAGCATTTCTGAAAATGAACTAAAAAAGCGATTTAAGATTAAAAACCCAGAAGAATTCAAACGTTTGGAATCTTTAAATAAAAGTATCATTCTCATTTTTGGTCATTATGCCAGTTGGGAATGGTCTATTGTTATTCAAAATTATATCAATTTTAAGGGTCTAGCAGTTTATAAAAAATTAGCCAATCCACATTTTGATAAGTTGGTTAGAACTATTCGTTCAAAATTCAATACAGCACTCATAAGTACCAAAGAAACTATAGGCTATATTAATGATCTTGAAAAAAATAATATTAAAAGCATCACTGGGTTTATAAGCGATCAATCTCCAAAAGTTACCAATGATGTTTACTGGCATGAGTTTATGGGTATTAACGTCCCTTGCTTTACTGGTGCAGAACGATTGGCTAAAAAATTAGATTTTACAACTGCATATCTTAAAGTAACTAAAGTAAAACGAGGGTATTATGAAGCCGAAATAATAACGTTGGCAGAAAACTCCTTAGAATACAAAGATTATCAACTAACAGATATGTTTTTACACGAGGTTGAAAAACAAATTCGTGAGGCTCCTGAGTATTATTTTTGGACTCATAAACGATGGAAGCACGCCAAATAAATTGTAACGAAGTAATATATTTAATGTTAGTCATTGCGAACGCAGTGAAGCAATCTGTTTAATATTGACTTCTTTTTAAGAGATTACTTCAGTCATTCCCCCTTCACAATTTTTTAGAAGTCCAGTAATTTGATGTCAAAACTAAATATTATAAATTGAAGTATCAATTTTTGATAAAAGAATAGGGAGCAGTAAAAACTAATTCACATTCAAAGTATCAATTTGTTCACGATTATCCTAAAGCCAATGGAAAAACCCTAAATAGGTTTAATAAAAACGATCTTCGAATTAGTTAATATTTACCGCAATAAAACTTAAACTAAAAAATCTCTAAACTTCCTTTACCCTCCCTTATAATAAGTGGTTGCTCTTCAGATAAATCAATAATCGTTGAAGGCTCATTACCACCATAACCGCCATCAATTACTAAATCAACTAAATCATCCCATTTTTCTAATATAAGTTCAGGATCAGTAGTGTATTCTATAATTTCATCTTCATCATGAATAGATGTTGATACAATGGGATTCCCTAACTGTTTCACAATTTCTCGTGCAATGTTGTTATTAGGAACACGAATACCAACGGTTTTCTTCTGTTTAAAAGGGTTAGGTAATGTTTTTGCCCCTGGTAGCACGAACGTATAGGGGCCTGGCAGTGCTCGTTTTAATATTTTAAAGGTAGAGGTATCTATTTGCTTTACATAATCACTTAAATTACTTAAATCATGGCAAATAAATGAAAAATTAGATTTTTCAAGCTTAACACCTTTAATCCTGGCTATTCGTTCTAGAGCTTTTATGTTAGTGATATCACAGCCCAAACCATAAACCGTATCTGTAGGGTAAATAATTAACCCTCCTCTTTTTAGAATTTTAATAACCTTATCTATTTCTCTAGGATTAGGATTCTCTTCATATATTCTTATAAATTCTGCCATAAAACCACTTAACACATTTACTTACAAAGTAAAGATATTTTTTAGAGACAATTATCTTTTATCGGTAAACTACTTAATTATGTAACAAATTCATAAAAAAATAGTCTTTTTTATATGTTACGATTCTGTATATGTTTTTTAATAGCTTTCACTTGTGTGCATTCTGTTTTTTCAACAGATATCACGCCACCCCCTATTATATTTACAGAAGCAAAAGTAGTTAATGACAATACAACAAGAATTCCCTTTAAACTAATAGATCATTTAATTGTTGTTGAAGCAGAACTTTTAAATCAAAAAGGCAACTTTATTATTGATACAGGCTCTGAAACACTCATTCTTAACAAAGTCCATTTTTCAAATAACAATGTTTTCAACAAAACGGCAGAAACCTCTGGAGTACTTTCTGAGATTGATATATCTTATGAGAAAAGAGTCAAAGAGTTTACAATAGATAATTTTACGGTTTTAAATACAAATTCTGATGTTATAGATTTATCACACATTGAAAAGAGCAAGCACATGAATCTCTTAGGTATTATTGGCTTTAATGTTTTAAAAGATTATGAAGTATTTATCGATTTGTATTTAAACCAAATAACTTTAAGCAAAGTGGACAGAAAAGGCAATAGACTTAACAAAAAAGTATATTTAGAAAAAATTGTTGATAGTATTGATTTCAAATTAAAAAATCATACCATCGTTTTAAATGCTACTATTAATAAACAAAATGTTAAATTTGGGTTAGATAGTGGAGCAGAATTCAATCAAATAAATAAAAATATCAACAAAAAGATTTTAAAGTATTTTGTTCCTAAAAAAAGATTATTATTATCTGGTGCAGGAAAAAGAAAAATTGAAGTTTTGGCAGGGAAATTGTATCGTGTAAAACTTAGTAAAACTGTTTATTTTGGTCCTATGTTTACCGTTTTAACAAACCTAAGCAATATGAATAAAGCTTTTGGAACCAATTTAGACGGCATTTTAGGATTTGAATTTTTTAAACAAAAGCGAACAATTATCAACTATCAAAAAGAAAAAATATATTTTATAGATTATCCAAAAACTCATTGAAACAATTAGTCTTACATATTACTTTTATAGTTTTAGTTTTAACAAACTTAAACGCATTTGCCCAAAGCAATGACCTTAGTGGTTATAGAATAGAAGGTGATGATGTTGTTTTTTCTTTTGATAAACGCGATTATAAAAATGCAACTGCAGATAATCAGAGCTACAGACGCGATTTTGATGATTTAAATATAGAAAGTGTTGTGGTATCAGGTCAATTTAATAATTGGTCGAAAAACAAATGGCGCATGACCAAAATCAATGATAATGTTTATGAACTTCGTAAAAAATTAATAGATTTTACAGATGAATTTTCGTGGGAGTTTAAATTTGTTATCAACAATACATTTTGGGCTGAGCCCTCAAGAAAAGATCCTAATATTGTCAAAGCAACTAAATACGGTTACGGACTTGGAAATGTATATAATCTTAAAATGTATACAGCATACCCTGATAAAAACGGGAATACAACTTTTAAATTGAAAGGATATACGGACGCTAAAGAGGTTATTTTGTCTGGCACTTTTAACCGATGGGATGAGCATCTTTTTAAAATGGAGAAAACTAATGAAGGCTGGGAACTTACCTTACAATTAAAACCAGATGAATACGAATATCGATTTATTGTAGATGGAAGTTGGATGGCAGACCCAGACAATAAAGATAAAGTAGTTAATGAATTTGGTGAATACAATTCTCATTTAAATATTAAACAACAGACCACCTTTAATCTTAAAGGTTATGCCGATGCCCAAGAAGTTATTTTAGCAGGAAGTTTTAATGGTTGGGACGAACACCAATATAAAATGCGTAAAACGGATGAGGGGTGGATATATAATATTCCTCTTTCTGGTGGAAAATATCACTACAAATTTATTGTAGATGGCGAATGGATTGTAGACCCCAACAACACCGTCAAAGAATACGATGATGATGGACATATCAACTCTGTGCGCATGGTAAAATAATGAACTTCTACCCTATTACTTCTAGCTTAGCAAAACGTAATAATAATTTTTTAACACCACCATGCTGAAAATTTATCTCGGCTTTTATATCTGCTCCAGAACCTTCTATTTTTAAAACTTCACCTGTTCCAAAACGCAAATGCTTGACAAGATTTCCGACGGTTAGTGTATTATCAAATAAATTTGCATTACTAGTTGCTTGTGCAGAACTAACTGGTTTTAAATTTTTAGGTGATGTTATTTGAACTTTTGCTGATTCTTGTTTTATAGATTTTATTGGCTTTTTAAAATCTGGCTGTTTCGCGGGCTTAAATCTAATTTTATTCGGATCAACATCACCAAAAATGTTAGCATCCAACATGGGATTGATTCGTCTTTCTTGCATCGGAGTTACATTTTCTACAAACTGCTCATCTATTTCTTCAATAAACCTACTTGGTTCAGAATCTACTAATTTACCCCAACGGTAACGCGATAAGGCATAGGTTAAATAGGCTTGCTTTTCGGCTCTCGTTAAAGCCACGTAGAATAAACGGCGTTCTTCTTCAAGTTCAGTACGCGTATTCATACTCATAGCACTAGGAAACAAATCTTCTTCCAGACCTACTACAAATACATGATTAAACTCCAGCCCTTTAGCTAAATGAATAGTCATTAAGGCTACTGCATCTTCATCACCTTTTTCATTATCTAAATCGGTTGCTAAGGCCACATCTTCTAAAAATTCTGCTAAATTTCCTGTGGTATCAGCTATTTCAAGCTGGCCTTCAACAAAATCTTTAATACCATTTAATAATTCTTCAACGTTTTCTAATCGTGTAACACCTTCAGGAGTTCCATCCTTATTGAATTCGCGCATTAAACCACTCGCCTTTACAACATGTTCTGCTAATTCAAAAGCGGTAGCAGTTTGGTTCATTACCTGAAAACTTTCTATTAAGGTTACAAAATCTCGTAGTTTGTTTTTGGTACCGTTATTAATATTGATGTCTAGAGAATCTAGGTTTTTCAGAACTTCAAAAATAGTTTTTTTATACCCATTCGCAGCTACTACTAATCTATCAATAGTTGTTTGTCCAATACCTCTTGCTGGATAATTTATAACACGTTTTAAAGCCTCTTCGTCAGCTGGATTTAAAATTAAACGCAAATAAGAAATAACATCTTTAATCTCTTTACGCTGGTAAAAACTTAAACCACCGTAAATTCTATATGGAATATCTCGTTTTCTTAAAGCATCTTCCATAGCACGTGATTGTGCGTTAGTGCGATATAAAATGGCAAATTCATTATTATGCAAATGTTCTTGCATTTTAGTATCCCAAATAACACTTGCCACATAACGTCCTTCATCACCATCTGTTAACGATCGATGTATTTTAACCTTAGAACCTTCTTCATTAGCAGTCCAAACAACTTTATCTAACTTTGTTTTATTGTGTTCTATGACTGAGTTTGCGGCACCTACAATATTTTTAGTAGATCGATAGTTTTGCTCTAGTCTAAAAAGCTTCACATCATCATAATCCTTCTGAAAATTCAAAATATTATTGATATTAGCCCCTCGAAACGCATAGATACTCTGCGCATCATCACCGACTACACAAATGTTTTGAAAGCGATCTGCTAAAGCGCGAACAATTAAATACTGACTATGATTGGTATCTTGATACTCATCAACTAAAATATATCTAAATCGGTTTTGATATTGTGCCAAAACATTAGGAAATCGTGTCAATAACTCATTGGTTCTCAACAACAAATCATCAAAATCCATGGCTCCAGCTTTAAAACAGCGATCTACATATTCAGCATAAATTTCACCCATTTTCGGTCTTCTGGTCATAGCATCCGCTTCCAATAACTCAGGATTATTAAAATACGCTTTTACAGTAATCAAACTGTTTTTGTAGGATGAAATTCTATTGTAGACTTGCTTTGTTTTATAGATCTCTTTATCTAAGCCCATTTCTTTTATAATAGAACCTAATAGCTTTTGAGAGTCTTGTGTATCATAAATAGTGAAGTTGCTAGGAAACCCTAAATGATGTCCTTCAAAACGTAATATTTTAGCAAATACCGAGTGAAATGTTCCCATCCAAAGGTTCTTGGCTTCACTAGTGCCAACAATTTTTGCAATACGCTCTTTCATTTCGCGTGCTGCTTTATTGGTAAATGTTAATGATAAAATATTAAACGCATCAACCCCTTGACTCATTAAATAAGCGATACGATATGTTAACACCCGTGTCTTACCAGAACCTGCACCTGCTATAATAATCATGGGACCATCTTTTTGCAAAGTAGGTTCTAATTGTGCTTCATTTAACTGACTTAAATACTTCTCCAAACTTCATGAATTTTTACGACGTGAAAATAACCATTGTTAGGCTTTTTATTGAGGTGATTTATTAATAATTATAAACAATTCGCATTCTTATTGAATTCCTAAATTTTAAATATATTTATGCCTCAATTACATTTTTCATGGAAGATCTATCAAATTTTTTATCAAATATTTCCTGGTGGATATGGGTTATAATTGCTATAGTCATGGTCATCATCAGAGATGTTTTTATTCAAAAAAAACATACAATCAGTCATAATTTTCCTCTTGTTGGACATTTTAGGTATATGCTTGAGAAAATTGGTCCTGAACTAAGACAATATCTAGTCGCTAACAATAGAGAAGAATTACCTTTTAACCGTATTGAACGTGGCTGGATTTACGCTTCTGCCAAAAAAGAAAATAATTACGAAGGCTTTGGTACCGATAGAGATATTTATGCCAATCAACATGTATTTGTTAACAATGCTATGATGGCTTATAGAATTGATGATAAACATCCTAACAGCATTGATCACTCCTTTTTACCATGCGCCAAGATTATTGGTATGCATCATAAACGCCAAAAACCGTTTCGCCCAGCCTCCATTATCAATGTATCTGCAATGAGTTTTGGATCACTATCGGCTAAAGCTATTGAATCACTTAATAAAGGAGTTAAAATTGCTAATGCCTATCACAATACAGGTGAAGGAGGCTTGTCACCATACCACAGTCATGGCGGCGATGTCATTTTTCAAATTGGTACAGGATATTTTGGGGTTCGTGATAAAAATGGGAGTTTTTCAATTGATAAGCTTGTAAAATTAACTCAAGACAATTCATTTATTAAAGCGATTGAAATAAAACTATCGCAGGGAGCTAAACCAGGAAAAGGAGGTGTTCTTCCGGGTGCTAAAATCACCAATGAAATAGCTAAAATCCGAAATGTAGAAGTTGGAAAAGACGTTATTTCCCCACCAGCACATACTGCCTTTACTAATGTAATTGAAATGGTAGATTTTATAGAATCTATTGCAGAAAAAACAGGCTTACCCATTGGTATTAAAGCTGCTATTGGAAAATTAGAACAATGGGAAGAACTAGCTGATTTAATGAACAAAACAGGAAAAGGACCTGATTTTATTACTGTTGATGGTGGTGAAGGAGGCACAGGTGCAGCGCCACCAAGTTTTGCAGACCACGTATCGCTACCGTGGGTTTATGGATTTAGTGATGTGTACAAAGTATTTCAAAACAAAAACTTAACCGAACACCTCGTTTTTATTGCAAGTGGACGATTAGGATTTCCTGCAAAAGCAGCCATGGCTTTTGCTATGGGAGCCGATTGTATTAATGTAGCACGAGAGGCTATGATGAGCATTGGTTGTATACAGGCTCAACGTTGCCATACCAACAGATGCCCTACCGGTGTAGCCACCCAAAGTAAATGGCTACAAAACGGCATTGACCCAACGCTAAAATCTGAACGATTAGCGCAATATTTTAAAACCTTTAGAAAAGAACTTATTGAGATTACACATGCTTCGGGATACGAGCATCCATGTCAATTTAAAATGAGTGATATAAAAATTAATGTAGATGACTTTAACATCTCAAAAACACTTAACACAACCTATATGTATGATAAAACAGAAGTTCCTTTTTCTGGTATGCAACATTTAAAAGATTGTGTATATTTGGGTGGTAATTTTAATAAAAATTAAAGCCTACAATTATGGAAACCGAAAAAATTATTGACCTATTTTTATATACTATCCCTTCATTAATTACTGGACTAATAGCTTATTCGTTTTTTAAAATTCATACAAAAAATGAAGATGGTCGTAGGCGTTTTTTACTAAAAAAAGACATGCAAGTAAACTCTTTGCCTTTACGCCTTCAAGCCTACGAGCGTATGGCTATTTTTTTAGAGCGTATCACACCTTCAAAATTGCTAATCAGAATATCTCCAATATCTTCAAATAAAACAGATTACGAAGCCTTACTTATACAAAATATTGAACAAGAATTTGAACATAACTTATCTCAACAAATTTATATAACTGATAAGTGTTGGAGTATTATTACAGCCTCAAAGAATGCAACAATTCAACTAATAAGAAAAGCTAGTTTACTTGAAAAAACAGACACAGCGAATAAGCTTCGTGAGGTCATTTTAACTGAAATGATGGAGCGACGTTCTCCTAGCGACACCGCCTTATCATTTATAAAAGAAGAAGTAAGTGATCTTTGGTAAACTAATGATTTCTTAATTCATTCATTTCTATGCCGTTTTGGTTTCTAGCCTTGGCATAATCAAAACCTTGCTGCCACCATTTAACCATTAAGCGTTTACTAAAAATTAATGAGTTTTCTGTTAATTGTGTAGGCGTGTAATATAGGTTAAGAGTGACATTTTTATGAGCTGCTGCCAACTTACCAATAGCAATATCAGCTTTTTCAACCTGATCTAACAAGTGACCAAACAAACTTATCATTAACGAAAATGGATTTTTACCCAACACCTTATTGTATTCTAAATTTTCACTTTCTAAAACAATAGCATCAACCTCTGTAGCACCGCGTGCAATCGCCTCTCGAATAGGTATAACGCATCCTAAACCGCCATCAGCATACTCAAATCCATTACGAGTAGCTAATGACATAAACGGAATGTAATTACAGGAAATCCATATCCAATCACAAAACTCTTCATAACTAAACTCTTTTATAGACTTATACTCTACCCTGTTTTTTGATAAATTTGAAACGGTTACAATAACATCCTCTCTGGTAGCCCTAATTGTTTCGTACTCCTCCCTTGTAAAGTTTCTAAAAATATTTCTTCGTAAAGCTTTACTTTCTCCAAAGGTTCGTTTCTTTTTAATGAATTGAAGCACGGAATTGAAATAATTAATCGTTACATATTCTCGATCACCTTTTCTGCGCTGAACAAAAGGATTAATACTAAAAATAGTTTTTTGATTGACATTAGTAAAAATATTATACACTTTAGGAATATCATTGACCGCTAAATGCGGTATTAACAGGCTTCCGGTAGAAGTTCCCAAGAACATATCGTATTGATACCCTTTTTCCTCCATAAGATATTGTGCTACGCCACCAGCAAAGGCTCCTTTACTTCCTCCGCCAGATACAACTAATGCTCTCATTTATTACTTTTTAATATTTTTTTTAGTCAGATGAAATGCTCGATTTATTGCGCTATGTTGCTAATAATTTAAAAACGCGTATCACATTTGATTTTCCAACGGACTTACTTCTTGATTTTTATGTTGTGCAAACTGATACCCACGTTGCCACCAATCTGTCATTTTTTGTTTATCAAAAATTAGGGAATTAGTAGTCAACACAGTGGGCGCATAATAAAAATTGATAACTGCATCATTGTGGTTCGCAACGTACTTCCCTATTCTTATGTTTTGAGATTCAATTCTATCCAACATAAACCCAAACATACTTGTCAACAATGAAAAGGCATTTTTAGAAGGCATTCTATTTAGCTGTGTTACTTCTGTTTGCAAAATAATAGCATCAACCTCTTTTGCTCCTCGGTTAATAGCCTCTTCAATAGGAACCATATTCCCTAGCCCACCATCAGCATATTCACAACCGTTTTTCTTTACTAAGGACATAAACGGCGTATAATTACAAGAAACCCAAACCCACTCAACAAATTCATCATAACTATAATCCTTTAAACGCTTATATTCTACCTGATTTAAAGATAAATTAGACACTGTAATTACAATATCTCTCGATGAGTTTTTTAAAGCATTAAAATCACTTTTTGATAACGTATTTTCAATGAGTTTTTTTAAATTTTCACTTTCGCCAAAGGTTTTACTTCCTCGTAAAAAATTAAATAATACGTTTAAATGATTGATTGCAATATTTTGTGTACCATGCTTTTGATTAACAACAAAAGGACAAACATTAAAAATACTTTCGGTTGAAACATTTGTATAAACGGATTTAATTTTATCAATCTCATTTAAAGCCAAATGAGATACTAACAAACTTCCCGTAGAGGTTCCTATAAATAATTGATAGTCGCGTTTTAGCTCTTCGATAAGATATTGAGCCACACCACCCGCAAAAGCACCTTTACTACCACCACCAGAAATTACTAACGCTTTCATTTTTTAAGTCAATTATTTTTTTTCTTGCTTTATTGTTTCCAACATGTTTTTTGAAAATTTAGAAAATCTCCAATTATGATGCTTCGTTGCCTGCTGTAAATTTTCTTGACAAATTGAATCACAAGCGTGTAATAATCCTAAATATTGAAAAGCATTTTGACGAAGGTTAAAATCATAGTTCGGATTTGTATAATTTCTTAACTCTTCAAAAAAACGTTGCTTATTCTCAGGTTCAAATTTAGGTGTGTTTAGAGCCAAAGCCAACCACAGTGTTCTAATATTTTTATCATTAAACCCTTGAATATCTTTTGTTTTTTGCAAATACTTACTTCGGTCGTCAGGGAAATTAACCCAAAGATTATATAATGCCGTTTCTATGGTAATATATGATTTATCTTCTAAAAGCGATTCATAATCTCGTTTTAATCCTAGAGGAATCGTTGTTAAGTTTTTAGCAATAGCCTGACGAACTTTTATACTATTTCTAAAAACGTCTCCGTTAATCCTATCAGGAATTTGTGATAACAGTTTTATTTTAGCCTTATCAGAAATTCCAGAAACCAAATAATCGTCACATTTTGATGTTTTCACTTCACAATCTACCATCAAATACTCCTGAATAAATGTAGACTGTTTTAAGCTCTCTAAAGCATCATCATAAGGAAATAATTTATTCTCTAACCAGGTCGCAACAAAGTCTTTTAAATCCTTTCCGCTAATCCGTTCAACCTCACCGATAAAATCATTGGTTTCTACGTTTTTAAACCGATGTTTTTCAAGATAGCTTTTTACAGCTTTTTTAAACACCTCGTCCCCTACTTTTTCTCGCAAGGCATGCAGCACCCAAGCACCTCGCTTATAAAAGGTCGTACTACTCGCCTTGGAATCTAACAAAGCAGACCCTTGATTAACTTGATCTTGTTGTAACAACTCTTGCGCATATTCATATAAGCGCCAATAGTAATAATTGTCTCCAAAAACCTCACGTTCGGCTAACAAGGCGTAATACGTTGCGAAACCTTCTTGCAACCAATGATGTGTGCCAGATGTTTCAGTAACCAAATCGCCAAACCATTGATGTGCTAGTTCATGCGCATTTACATTGACATAATTTTTATCAACAAAGGCTGTCGAATCAATCACAAAAGCATCCGAAAAAATAGTCGTACTCGTATTCTCCATGCCTGCATATAAAAAATCTTTTACAGGGACTTCTTTGTAGTTTTGCCACGGATATGATACACCAATTTCTTTCTCTAAAAAATCGAATATGCGTTTTGTATAACGATACGTTGGCTCAAATTTTAATGAATCTTGGGGGTAATAATACAAATCCAAAGGAATACCACTTTTAGAAACTTTGACTTTTTTATTATATTTCCCGATAGCTAAAGCTAATAAATAACTAGACATTGGCTGCTGCATATCGTATTGCCAAGTAATTGTGGAGTCGTTTTCTTTTTTATTAATCAGTCTTCCGTTTGCAATAACTTCATAATGTTTATCAAACGTAATGTTTAAATCAAAAATTACTTTCTCTTTCATATCGTCAAAGCTAGGTAACCAATTACTGGTGTATTTGCCTTGACCTTGCGTCCAGACTTGTTTCTCAATATATTTTTTT
>TARA_R110002050_G_scaffold300762_1_pt1 | contig 15201 bp, 15 predicted proteins | sample TARA_R110002050 | Tara Oceans TARA_R110002050 (sample SAMEA4396988) | marine metagenome | biome: Polar Biome; feature: [DCM] deep chlorophyll maximum layer (ENVO:01000326); material: water (ENVO:00002006), including particulate matter (ENVO:01000060) such as... | depth 25 m
CAGGAGTTGGCTCTTCGGGGGCAGGGGCCGGCTCTGGCTCTGCGGGAGGTGGTGTAGCATCTGGCCCACCAGCTCCTACATCTACGGGAGCATCTTCATCAGGAGGAGCTACTTCGGGACCTCCTGCTAGATCAGGATCACTCTCAGCCAATCGATTCGTGGCTCCTTGACTTGAAAAAACTGCTTGATCCGGGCCGGTGTATTTTAATGGCTCACTTTTAAAAACACTTGATATTCCATCTCCTATTCCACCCGCTAATTTTACAGATTTTAATTTATTAACATCCCCACCCTCCTTAACGAAATCCTGATATTCTTTATATTTTTCACCTATGGCCGTAGTATATCCACCTAGTCTAGCGAGATTATCCCCTTCTTTTGTTTGATCTTTTGTTCCTTCTCCCTGCTGTAAAAGGTTAAAACTGGCTAGATTCTGATTATTTAATTGACTGATACCAGCCTGTAAATTAGCATCTTCCTGACCTACTGAATTGGCTTGATTAATAGCTGAAATAGTTCCTCCGTAGCTAACACTCATCTTTTATATCTTAATAGATATATTAAATTATAATACAATTTTATTAATTTAATCGAATACTTCGGCCTCCGGATCTGGAAGTGATCCGGTATAAACCATCCTATCTCCTACACCTATTAGTTCCTCGAAGTTCTTATAGAATTTGGCTGGATTCTCCTGAGCATCGATATAGAGGAATCCATATCTTTCCATCTGTGAAATGTTATAATAATTCTGGAAGTTCTTAGGAGCCAGATCACTATACTCCTCCCTTAGTTTATCCATTTCGAGATTTGACTGCTGGCGATAAATCAGGATATCAGTAGCATTCGATCTTATCATATTACTAACGGCTCGTGCCGATTGAACAAAAATCATAATACTGAGTTCATAGTGACGGAACCGGGTTGCCAGTGAATTAATAGCATTAGAAGATGACTTCTTAAAATCCCTAGAAATGATATCATCTAGAATTAATAATGAGGTCGGCATGTCTTCCCTACTATATTTCTTCTGTGAATTAACTAAATCATCAACCATTCTATTTTCATAGTGATCTTCGAGTTTAAAAGCATCTCCCATAAACTTATACATTTTCGGGTCATTCCCGGCTGTGTTCGAGATTACTAAAACATCATCCCAATAATCGGTCCCGTACATACCACCTTCTTCTTTGTAATTCCTTCGCATCATATTTATCAAACTATTCGTTTTTCCGCTACGAACAGATCCATATCCAATTAACATAAACGGGGGCTGGGGTAAAATCGGATTTATTTCAGGATATTTAGAACCGTCTTCGAGATCTTTAACCTTCATAATTTTGAGAGATTTTGCAACGCCACCTGATTTCTTAGGCATTTTATATATAGTATAGAATATATTTAAATGTGAAAAATAATAACTTTATATTTCTGTATATCCGTTCTGTTTTCATTTTACTAAAAAGAGAAACGAAACGGATATTTCTCTACATCCTAGAATAGATAATAATTAATAGCAGTTATCCCACATATTAGTAGTAGTAGAAGTTTTTAGACCCGTAGCCACTCTCATCATTTTCTGTCTCTCAGCTTCTTTATGGGCTTCATCCTTTCTTATAATTTCCTTTTCTTTCTTCCTTTCTTTTCTCAGAGCATCATAATTCGAGATGGCTTTAAAAGTTATATTATCTACATCTTCCTGTGTGTATTTATATCTCACGGATTTTCCTACTGAATTAACTTCTTTTGGTTCTTCGACTTTTACAAATTCTTCATAAACAAAATTAGGATCCTCTTCCTCAGTTTCTTTATTCACTACTTTTTTAACCTCTACCGGTTTAGGAGGTGATGCCTTCATTTTCTTACCCACAGAAGCTCTTAGATCTTCTAATTCATTATCCTTCTGTTGTTTTTTCAGATCCTTTATCTCTTTCTTCTTCCTAGCATTTTCTCTTCGAACTTCTAATGCTTTCACCCGGGCCTGAGCTAATTTCTGTTTATGTTCTTCACTCATTACTCTTTTCTTCCTCTCCTTTTTCACAGGTGATTTTGCAACTTCTACCGGTGGCTTAGCCACCTCCCCATTATCGAAGATATCAGTAGTATCACTAAGATCCTTCATTTCTAATTTAACAATTTCTTCCTCATCACTCTCAGTTCCTCCAACTACTTCGGGCATGAAATCCATTTATCTTATAATAGATATTAATTCTATATAAAATATTTCTTAAAATTACTGTTATTTTCTAAAACAACTATTAAACATTACATTCCAAATCTAGTTTTTAACATCGGTGTAGCACTTTCCTGAAAATGTAAGCAGATCACGGTTCTCCCTACGATTCCTTCACTAGCTAATCTTTCATCATTATCACAGAGGGATAGCTGTAATTCATTTAATTTTATGGGGGATGAATTGTTAAGCTTGATGTATGTCCTTTGATTCGGTTCATAATAGAGAGCATTACCGGTCTCACGATTCGATGTATCGAACCTAGGAATATGATACAATATCTTGGAGGGCCTACCTGTACCAGAGTTATATGATTTCTGTGTAAAATTATCGAGTCTCACGAACATAGATGTATAATCTAAAAGGTCTGGAACATTATCACTAAAATAAACCACCTTATTTTTAGTAACTGTTCCAGCAGAACTATCCAATACAGAACGGCTATTCCACCCCAATCGATTCTGTAAATTAGCCTGTTGGGTTCCTAGATATTCAGGTGTAGCATCTCCCAAGATCACTATATTTTCATAGCCCGTTACAGTCATATCAGCACCGGTATCCGTAACTCCTTTCTGATCATATACAGGGAGTGCTGTGGTCATATGATACATAGCTCGGCAGTCTATATCCATACAATATCTAAGGTTTCCCTCATTAGACATACGGGAGAACCAATCCCTCCGGTCGTCTCCACTTTTCATATCAATACCTTTAAATGTGGTCTTCATTCCAGAATATTGTTCAATTAGAACATTTCTATCCTTTTTAGTAATGAGGACCTTAGGATACAAATTCCAACAAGTCATTCCCATAGGCTTGATGATATTCTTATTAGTAGCACTCTTCTGTGAAACCTGTTGGAAATCACTGATAGTATAATACTGATTTTTAGTAGCTCCACCACCACCTACGGAACTCATTATTTCTATCTTCACTTTTTCACCATGTAAATGTATTTTTAGATTATCCCATTTACAGAAATTAGTGGAGAGATTATATCCGTTAGTTCCGGCTTGGACGAGTCCTCCTCCCACCCTCCACTCAGTAGCACCAGCGAAGGTTGATCCATCTCCATCATTATAATAGACTACCTCCTTCATACCTATGGGCTTACTTTCATCTATTTCATCTCCGTCTTCTACCGAATAAGCTGAATGTCCTATCCTGAGGAAGAAATCACCCTTATTATTGATCTGCTCACTATATACAACCACATCGAAGGAGTGAGGATTAGAGGATACTGTATTAGCATTAGGATCCATATATGAAAGCTGTCCTACCGCTCCCAGAGTTCCCTTTGACCCGAGTCCCCTCATGAGACCCAGTGCAAAACCACCGTTAAGCTTCCCCTGTGCCCCGTCTTCCGTAAGGCCTTGTAAATTAAAATGAAGGACACCATTCATATGGGACATAGGATACTCATTCATCCATACGGCATTATGATTTCTTCCTCCGTATTTTTCAGTAGCATCTCCCAATGCTTTAATCTCCATCTTAGAATTTGTTAGTTTTACTTCCATTTTTCGATCCTCTAATGCCGGGCCACCATCCTTTAAAAAGGCATCGGTTAGGTATCTCCAATCAGTTGAGTGATTCCCTATACCTGTGTGGGCTGTACCTTCCTGACCGAAATATTTATAGGTTAATTTAAATCCCTCGAACTCATTCGAATTAGCAGTCTTAACACGAGACACAGCACAGTGAGTTCCACTATCGGTAAAGTCCGCATCCGGATGAGGAAATCCTAGCCTCATACCGTCAGTCATTCCATCCTTAAACTCATCCATATTAACATACTGGCCCTCACTAGAAGTTACAGCTATGGGACTACATAAGATAGGGGAGCCAGTAGTTAGATTCGTGTTAGTCTGTGTAGTTGATGTCCGGCAATTTACATTAAAAACCTGAAAGAATTGATCATAGGCACTAATTTTAATTAATCCATCTTTATTACATTTAATAGATTGAACGGCTACCTCACTATTAGGAGGTAATTCTAATGGGTCGATTAAATGATTCCGGAATCGATACGGGGCCTGATCGAGGCTGGTTCTATCATAGGGAAGATTAACATCTTCTTCGTTGTTGGAACACACAATTAAACTCATCTTTATAATTTAAAGAATATATTAAAATTATAAAGAATATTTTAAAATTAAATAAAATTATCAATCCAAATTTAAAATATGGATTAAGGTATAAAGATGCCCAAGACTAAGAAACCGGTTAAAGTTGCAAAATCTCAGGAAGTCAAGGATGTGAAACCTACTGTGGCCCCAGTACCTAATCAGGATGAAACTCAGTTTAAGGTGGAAACTGTTGTGGCTAAAAAGAAGCCATTAAAGAAGAGTGAGATATTCGAGAATGGTTGGCCGAAGGAAACCCCGAGTCCAGCAGAGATCGAAAAGAATAGAATGAAATATAGAAAGGCTGTATCAAGACAGGGAGCTTTCTAAATTGTATAAAAAAATATATTAGTTAAGTTATAATGTTAATTAGTTGTGGATGTTTTCGGATATGTATATGGTGTTGGTGCCGTTCGGGATCGAAGTGCTGTGCTTAATCCCATTCGATCATACATTCATCCTTTTTCTTAGATGGGCTCTGCCGGGTCCAGTAATCGCTACGATATTTAAATAGAGTCATATGGACCTTAAAATAATCCTCATTCAGGATATAGTAAGTAATCGATTTAATAGTTCCATCAGGTTGTTTCTTAGTTGATTTCTTATTCTTGATCACTGATGCCCCGAAGACACCCTTATACATTTTTACGAGGAACTTTCCACATTCATATTCATTAGTTAGATCCGGGGCCTGAAACTTACTCCTAGGAAATACTAGACCATATTCTTTTAGGAATGGACCTACACATGCCTTAGCTAGGGCCTTGGTCGGTTTAATCTGTTTCTTCATACAGAAATCCATCTCATTAGCCATATTGAGATTGATTTCATTATCATTTATAGTAGGTGTCTCACCTTCATTACAACCGGTAGCATTACGGAACTTTTCGATGAGAAGAAGTTGGGCCTCGATTGTAGCTGATTTATTACAGACGAAATCATTCTTTTTATCCAATAATTTTTTAATTCCATGCTTATCATTAAAGAAAAACTTACAGATATGGAAATGGTCTTCGACTAGATATGGAGTCATAAAAAGATCCCTATATTCTTGTATTTTATCATAATCCACTTTTAGGATATTATTAAGTTGAATGAGTGATTTAGGAAAGTATTCCTCTATATTCCCCCATTCATCATATAGATTAGCCGTCTCCTCTTCCGTTCGACCCGCCAGATTATTATTTCTCTTTTCTAGATCATCACTCGAAAGATATTCTTCGAGTGCTGTATCGAATTGATCACACTTCATTTCTTTCATATCCTTCTTAGCATCCGATTCACCCTTCACAGATGTCTGGCTCCACCACATATTGACCTTAAAACCTCTTTCTCTAATAATCTTAATGAAGTGGGCGAACTTATTGGTATTATAACAGTCAGCCCGATACTCATATTTTGCACGCAGTTCAGTGTAATCCTTGTCTTCACAATCCATTTTCTTCCCGGTTTCATCATCGATTCTCCCCAGAGTTTTTACACCGTATTTCTCCTGAGTTAGAATCTCATCCTGAACCTGTTCGAAGTCGTGGTATTGATAAGCATCCCATTTCTTCTTAGTGAAGATATATCTAAGATATTTAATATTACGGCATCGGGCGATCTGCTGTACCATAGCATTAGGGCCGATGGTTCGTTCTTTAAAATAACAGAAGACCGGGCGTTCCATTAGTGAATCAAGACCATAAACAATAGCAGGACTGAAAATAACCTTATCACATTCATCGAGATCAGGTGTTTCATTAGTCCATTTTTTAGTGCTATTCCTATATACTCCCTCAGCTGTGATAAGCATATATTCTCCTTCCTCCTGTAAGAATGAGATGATATCAGCCTGTGTTTTACTATCACAGCAGATCATCCATTTATCTTCACTTTTAATAGATGAAATGAATTTGTTAAATGAATAGATTTCCTTAGCTTCGATTCCCTTATTGTGTTGATACTCATTCTTAATATAGAAGTATTCTGGTTTATAATCATCGGTCTCCATCTTAGATAACATCATCTCCATGTATCTGATACTGATCTCATTAATGTCCGCATCGGTGCCGATTACCCTATCAGCCTGTCTCATAATATCAGTAAGGAACTCGAAGATCTCTAATCGATTCTTTTCGAGAAGTTTAACACAGATAAGATATTCGATCAGGGAATTATATTCATCTAGGTATAATGTGTATCCATTAAAATCCGGGAAGTTCTTCATTTTCATAAGGCTATCAATAGTGATCACAATATTATCTCCATGAAAGTAGCCCCACCAGAGACCCTTTTCCTTACATTCAGTAGAGATCTCTTCGTGGAAATAAACCCTTTCTAGACCAGCTTTCTTAAAGACACGGACCTGCTCCTTACCTAATGAGACCCTAGAAACTACTGAGATGAATGGGGCCGAACACGATGATCCGCCTTCCTTCTGTTTCTTCAACATATGAGAAGTGAAAGATGTGGTCTTACCTGTACCGGTATCACTCTGGGCCAGAATGTATTTTCTTTGATATTCATCGAGGAAGTTGTGGCCTAGTTTTGCACGATTGATCGTCTCGTGTGGCTCATAGGTATTCTTAGGAACCGGTTTATATTTATAATAATCTAACATAACCCGGGCATTTTTCAGTCCATTCTTCTCAGCTTCTTTTAGGATATAATTCACCATATATAATTCATTATGTCTTCCAATATAATTCCACATCTGTGCTAGATGATTATCGACTGATTCACAGTTATTATCAAGGACATCAGGCCACATTTCATATTCATCACTAGCTTCACATCTCTTCTTACTCCATTTAATAAATACATCTTCCCTAGATAATGTCTTCATAGCAGTAGCATATTTAACATGGAACTCCCTATCGTGGAAGAAGTTATCAGGGAGAGCCTTACTCACTTTATCGAGAAGATTGGTTGTGAAATCGAACTCATAGACATCTAGATCGACTTCTAATTCATCAACCATTTCTTCTTCCTTAGTGATAGGATTAATTTTCTTCACCTTCTTATTAATCTTCTTATAGGTTTTTTTCTGTTTATTGATCACAAATTCTTTAACGAAATCTTTAAGATCCGGCTCAATATTTGCAATTGGTCCTCGGTTGATGAATGTATATTCACCACCATTCATCTTAGTAAATGGGCTGACTACATATCCACCATCAGCTCGAATATCGATGTGAGATGTCTTCGATGTAGTCTGAGTCATCTCCGGGTCATATTTAAAATAAATGTGAGTGCCTCCACTAATAGTCCTTACAGCATATAGATCGTGTTTCTTAATATATTCATTAAGATCCCCGAATTGTTTAGTAAATAAACATGTATCCTTGGACCATCCATTCTCTTCACCTTCCTTCACATAGAAGTCTAAGTCCAGAACCCAGATATTATTCATTAGGCCCGTGGGAACTCCACAGTTCTGGAAACCTAGTAATTCATCACTCCTCTTAGCCCATAGATGTTTATATAGATGAAACTTCTTCTTATCATCTTTCTTCCATTCGAATGATGGAAGTTTCTCCCACTTAGGGACCTCTACCCCAGCATCATTTTTAAGAGGCCATTCTCTTAATTTAAATGTCTTAAACATCTTTTCCTTATTATTAGATACATTATTTTCCATTCGATTATTAATTGTATTTTCCATTCGATTATTTTCTATTCCTGTTATAGTTATCTTTATCGGCAAATCTTTAAGTCCCTTTTTTTCTATACCCATATATACTTTAATTAGATAATAATTCCGGTTTAATTTTCTCGATTTTTAAGAAATTGGAAAAATATATCCGTTCTGTATTTTTATTCCTAATAAAGAGAACAGATTGGATATACAGCCACATCATTTTTCATATAATTGATTTAAAGATATTTCGAGAATATTATCTATACCTTATTATAGAATGAGTGGAACTGATATCTACGATACTGAGAAAATTGAGAAAATCATCACATTATATAAGAAAAGTAAAGCCAGAGATAAGGCTAAGTATGAGAAAAAGAAGGCTGATCCTGATTTTGTGTCTTCTAACCGGGCTAGGGCTAAGGCCCATTATGAAGCTAATAAAGAAGTCAAGGCCACGGAATATAAAAATAATAAAGAATATCTTAAAAATAAATCCCTCTTTAATTATTATAGATCGAATGATAGAATCGATGAGTTTCGTGAAAAATATCCGGAGAAATGTGAGTGTCTTATTAATCACGGTGTTGTTGTATCTACTGGCGGGATTATCGGTTCTGCCTGATTATTTGCAACGGGTAGCTCTGGTTCGATGGCTGGCTCTGGCCCGGGATCAACACTAACTCTAATATCTCGGTATGGTGTAATAGCTTTTAATCCATTACATATTATGGGTTTTCTTACCTCTGGATATGAATCCGCAAATTTGTTATTAAACATATTGATTATATCTAAATCGATAGTCGGCGAACTTTCTAATAAATTATCGTATTCAGCTCTACATACTTTTAAGAAATCTCTACATGGTTTCCTTTTTAGATCATGTAAAGATAACTCGATCTCAATAGCTCTCCCCAATTTAGACCAAGCCAAGGCATTAATTCGATGTCCTTCAAATGTCTCAGCATATTTTAAGAATGATCCAAGAGTTCCAAGTATTCCACAGAATATATTAAACCCACCGATACAAGCCGTAAATCCGTGCTGATAATCCTTGGGAATATAACTATCCACGGCGAAATTACCCACACCGGTTAATGTAGATAATACGATAATGGGAATTTGTAAATGCTGATATTTCCTCTTATATTTTCGTGTGCTATAATTATGTATCCAAGCATAACACATAGCTACTTCTCCCCATTCACTCAATAGATTCTCAATCTCATCACTCCAATCATCTATATTATCTGGTAGTGGTCTTGGTGTTTGTATTCGATCCATCTCTTTATAACTATCTTGATATAAAAAAATAGTCGGTAAAATAATCACATTTAAATATATTCTATACTATATATATAATGAATAACCTTCCTAATGATATTATCTTAAACATCATCATTAAGAAATATGAGGAGGAGAAGTTGCAAACTATGGAGTTAAATGCGGAATTAAACCGGGAGTTAATATCGATTAAGTTAAAAATAGATAATATGGAATATGATAATCAAAGAATGATAGGATATCTAGAACAGAATGAAGTGAAATACTGTGATGAATGTCGGTGTTATGGGAATGATGATGAAATCATTCACTTCGAGGAAAATCAAGCTTATCTCTGTGAATATTGCAAAGAATGGTATGATGAGCAGACAGAGGAAAATGGAGAAACTCACATCTGGTCTTCTTAATTATCTTTCATTTTAATAAATATTTAGGCAGTATTTTTTTCTATTCTTTTTTTAATTAAATTTGTTTTTTAATTTATATATCTTATAAGATATAAATATGAGTGGTACATACTGGTCTGTGGGTGATAAAGTTAATATCGGTCAAACTGATGTGGAAATTAAATGTGAAGGAAGCGATCAATTTAAATCGAGTCAAGTGATAGGGATTTATGTCCCACCATCTATATCTTTCTTTTCCGGGAAAGATACAACTCTCAATTTTGATATTGAGATACAGCCACCGGCGGGTGAAGATCCTACTAAATACACTCTTGATTCTGTTACGGGAGCTAATGGATTATTCTCTAAATGTGTGGTCTATGCTGGTAATCGCCAGACGGTTCTAGAAACCTTGGACCACTATTCATCATGGTGTTCGATTAAATATTCTTATGATACGAATGATAGTATTAAGGGAAGACGGGCTATGACTGAGGGAACCGGTGAATATCTCCCATCCGGAGCAGGCGATCTAGGAACTCAACAGTCTATCCAGAATAATACGATGTTCTCTCCGTATATGGAACAGGCTAATTTTAAGACTGAGAATATTGGGGCTGTGGCTACGGCCATCCCGTTCGTGAAGGCATCTGTTTCAATCCCGATCCATATGGGTATGTTTGCTAATAACTCGAAGGCGGTGCCGAATGTTCTTCTTGGGGGCTGTTATGTGGAACTGACTTGTGAAAAAGATGAAAGAGTTATCCGTGTCTTAGACAGTACGGCACTCCATCGTAAGGAGGCACTTAACCCGGTATTCTATGGTATTAATGCTGGTGGAGGTAAATGGGGAGCAGGAGGGGGTGAGACCGAGTTCTTCACGGGTAAGTGGAATAGCCAGAATGATCCTAAACACTCTCCTTTTCAGGTGGGTGAAGTAATTGGATGTCATAATCTAAAAACCGGTGTGGATATCACATTCACTCCTGCCCTTAAAATTACGGCTATTGAGAATGGTGGGGATCCTAAGTATCCTATTAAATACACCTGTGCTTCCACATCTCCTAATGTAGATATCATAGCTACATCCCTTACGGAGCCGGATTGGGTATTTTATTCTAAGAGAGCTACTGATGTGGCTCCTAAATATGAATTATCGAATGTCCGTATGATAGTTAGACAGTTAAATATCGAGGGATATGAATCGGGTGTGATGGCTAAAATGAAATCGGGTGGGCAGATCCTTTATGATATTCCATCTGTATCGTGTAACCTTACTTCGGCTACTACTGGTGAATTACAGGCTACCTTACCGATCGAATGTAATCACGCCAAGGCCCGTAGTGTCTTGTGTATGGCCACCGACAATAATAAACAATATACTACACAAGAAAATGTAGATAGTAGTGCTACTTATCTGATTGATACCTTAGGTTTTAATCCAGTATCTAAGGTATATGGAATATCTAATTATAGTGATCGGTCTGGTGTCTCAGGAATCGGTGATTTTCTAAGTTCCTATAATTTCCTGATCGACCAGAAAATTGTTCCGTCTCGCCGGGTTCAAACCAATAAATCATCTAGCCGGACCCTCGGTATGAATGCGGATCACATTATTGAGTTAGAGAAAAGTTTAAATCAATCTCATGAGACTCCTGCTCGTAGTTTTGCAAGTTTCCGGTCTAACTTTCTCGTGGGCCGGGCTCTGACTTTGGATCGTAATACTGTGTATGATGGCCGTGGAAAGGATATGAGACTCTTGGTCCGTTATGAAGAGACTACTGCCCCACAGAAGAACAAGCTCTGGAAGTCATTCATTAGCCACATTAAGACTATCAGTATCCAAGGTGATTCGATTAATGTTCAGCAGTAAATCAAGAAACAATTATCTGTATATCCAATCTGTTCTCTTTATTAGGAAATAAAATACAGAACGGATATATACTTATTTTCTACATTCCTTTTTTTTAAAAGTTTTATATAAAGATTTAAAATCTAGTATTATATAAAATGAACCCTGAAAATCTAAAAGAAACCTTAAAGAAATCTCGACCGAATGCTAAGGATAATACTATTAAACAATATGAATCGAACCTCCGTAAGTTGCAAAATATGGCTGGTGATACGAAGGGTTATGATTTCTTAAAGAAGCCGGATGCTGTAATGAAATTAATCGAGGACAAGCATTTCACAACTATTAGGAATTATATTAATGCTGTTGTAATTCTTTTAATGGCTCTAAATAGTGATGATAAATATGATAAGTTATTGGAGGAATATATAAGTATTCGAGAGGATCTTTCGAAGCAATATGATGATCAAAATAGTAGTGGTAAGATTAGCGAGAAACAGTCGAAATCATTTGTTCCTTTAAAGGATGTAGTTGATATGATTAATCGAATGGGTGATGATCTTAAAGGATACAAGAAGAAGGATGAGCTTAGTGCTAAGGATATGATGTTGCTCCAAGTATATATCATTTTTCAGATACATGTCCGGCTTCCTATGAGGAATGATCTAGCTGGTGCCGAATCGATTAAGAAGACTCAATATAATAAACTAAGTGAGGAGGATAAGAAGGCTAAGAATTATTTAGTGGTGGAGAAAGCTTCCATGTTTTTCGTATTAAACAAATTTAAGACATCAGCTAAATATGAGGAATTAAGATTCGATGTACCGAAGGACTTGGAGAAACTATTAAGATCGTATCTTAGAATTAATGGTATGGGTGTATTATTCAAATCATCCACAGGTAAGGAATTATCTAGGAATCAATTAAGCCAGACCCTTATAAAATATAGTAAGAGATATATGGACGGTAAGTCTATATCTACTACGATGTTAAGAAAAATAGTATTATCGGATTTATTTGCCGATAAGAATAAGAAACAGAAGGAGATGGCGAAGATAACGGGCCATAGTGTAGAGACGATGAATGATGTATATATTAAGGACAAGCCAGAGGCAGATGAGTGAAGAATGCTTGACCTACTAGATTTGCAACTTTCCTAGGTATTCTTTTATTACAGACTATCTTCCGGTATTTCTGTATCCAGAGAGATTCCCTAGTTTCTAATTCTTGTTTAGAATCACAGGGCCAATCCTCGATCTTAAAGATCTTATAGTTCTCATTCATTAATACTTCGAATGAACTTCTGTAATTCCTGTAAGCTGGTGTGATTCCCATATATCCTCTAAAATCAACTTTATGTTTTGATAGTCTTCTATTAATATCTTCATAACTAGAACCTATATACAGTTCTCCGGTTGTGTAGCATTTAATTCCGTAAATGTAGCTTTTAGCATAGTTGTTATCCATTATATATCTAGAATAGAAAATAACTTTAAGTAAAAAACGCATCGATATTTTAATTATCTTTAATAAAGTTCATTTAGTGAAAATAAAATCTAAGGGAAAGTAAAGATGAGTGAGAATAATCAAATTTGGGAATATGAAGAATTAATGTCGATGTATGATGATATCAGTAATAAGCTTTATGATCAACCCGAATTATTAGAAGTGTTCCGTCAGTTAGTATCCCGGGGGGATATGAATTATGAAACCGAAACTAGTAGTAGTGATGAAGAGATCGATGATGCTGTGCCTGAGGAGTTAGAAGTCCAAAAAAGTGAAGAAGGATTCTATTCCTTAGCATAGTAATCATATTCCTTAATGGTTTTTAATAGGCTATCCTGTATGTGGTCCTTCTTATTGATTTTCTTATTTAGCCAACTATAATATAGGAAGTGTTTATTTAGTTCATTAAAGCTTCTTTTATATTTAGGTTCGAGCAGATCGTGTTTCGTAATTTTTGCAACTCTCTCACAGATTTCCATGGGAAGAGGTAGATTATAAATCGAGATGATTGTTTCCATCTTTAATATATATATATATTTTAATTCTAAGTCATAATTAAATCTGAAATATAGTATTATGATGATAATCTATATATAAATATAGACCTAGATCTAGTATTATACCTATTTAGCACTTAAAAGAATAATAAATATTAATATTTATTCCTTAAATCAGTATAATAGTGTAATAAAGTTAGATCTAAGGGAGTATTTTATATAGTAAAAGAGGTATAATAGTGTATTTAGGGTATTATTTCTTATTAACAACGAAGGCTTGTGATATATTAACAGCCGAAGAATAATCCATAGGGTCCTTATCACGACCCTTATTATATTGTAAGCCTGAAATAAGGAAGCCGGGCCATTGTGGTCCTGCCCCCGTCTGTCCCTTAGCCTGCCTGTTACTACTCCTTTCCATGAAACTTAATAATCTATATTTCTGTTTATCTTTTAAAACCTTAGCTATTAATCTTTTATCCCCGGCATTTATTAATTCATACTTAGATAAAAAGGTATCTAACTTCTTACGGGCCACTACCTCATCCTTATCCTGTTTCTCTAAGAACTCTTTATCCTCCTGAGCCTTCTGTTCAGCCTCCTTCTTCTTTTTATTCTCCGCCCGTTTATCAGGTTTCTTAGCAGGACCCGGTTTCTTAGCAGGAGCAGGAGCAGGTTTTGCACGACCTGCCCTCTTCCGGGCTAAGGCCTTTCTAAGTACCTCCTTCTTCTTCTCAGCATCTTTAAGAGTTGTGATTCTCTCCTGTGCCTTAGCCTCCGCCTTATCCTTCTTCTTCTTTAAAGCTTCCTCCTTAGTAGGCCTAGGTTTAGCAGGAGGAAGATCGACCTGAGTCGGCTTCCTCTGTTTATCCTTTACTCCCCTCTTACCTGTTAATTTAGCATTCTTGTGATCAATAGTATAACCCATATCCTCGATCTTCTTAATTAATTCCGGGCGAGTCATTCCCTTCGTATCTACACTCATTAGCTTATTATACTGGCGGATCAATCGTTTCAATTCTCCAAGAGTTAATTCTCCATTTTTTAACGGCATCTTTATAATCACGGTTATATTTTAAAAATAAAATATATATTACTAATAAAATGATTATTCACAAGTCTCACTCGAAAAATGATTTAGTTAAGATCATCGAATCTCTACATATTAAAGTCCCTAATCCTAGGAAATATAAGAAGGTGGAATTATCAGCTTTATTATCATATGAATTAAATACCGTCGATGAAATAGAACTCCCTAGGGATTCCATGTTCCTTAATATAATTGATCTTAAATACTTCCTTACATCTTGTAATCCATCCAAGATATTAACGGTAAAGGAAAAGAATAATGTTATTAATATATGTAAGAAAATAAAACACTTTTCTAGGAATGGATTCGATATTAATATCACAGATTATAAATCACTCAATCATCTATTCACCGATGCTAATTATATTAAAGAATTTGGTTCGATCCCATCTGTGAGAAAATCATTAAAGGAACTAAATAAATATCCGGATAAACCATATGAATGGATTGTAAATATTCCGCCCCATATTAAGATGGAACTTGATAAAAAAGATAAATTAAAAAAAGCCGGGCTATTCCAATTTACTAAAACTATTGGTGAATATGTTATCACATTCGATTAATATATCCAATCTGTTCTCTTTATTAGGAAATAAAATACAGAACGG
>TARA_R110002050_G_scaffold78483_8_pt1 | contig 15186 bp, 11 predicted proteins | sample TARA_R110002050 | Tara Oceans TARA_R110002050 (sample SAMEA4396988) | marine metagenome | biome: Polar Biome; feature: [DCM] deep chlorophyll maximum layer (ENVO:01000326); material: water (ENVO:00002006), including particulate matter (ENVO:01000060) such as... | depth 25 m
TATTCCAATTACGGTAGGCTCGAGTGCTATTAGACAGCGCTGCTAATCAATCACAAAAGCGAAAAGACATAAAAAAAGTCATGTACACATTGTATACATGACTTTGAAATCTAAAAAGAAAATCTTATTCGAGAATATAAACTTCTACTGCACACAGCCCTTTTGGAGTTTCACTGATTGAAAACTCCACATCTTCGCCGTCTTTAATGCCTTCATTAGCACCAAGATTTTCAATATTATTTCGGTGAACGAAAAGATCTTCGTTACCACTTTCGGGAGCGATGAATCCAAAACCTTTCTCTTCATCAAACCACTTTACTTTACCGTATTCCATTCTTTAAAATATATATTATGTGTTGCTCACAGGTACAGTGTTGATCGCTTTTTATTTGGCGAGCCGTATTTCATAATCGGCTGTGAACTTAAAATTAGTTATACAAACTAGAGGAGGGAAACTAAATACTGTACTGAAGATTTGCCGATACCTGATCTTTAACTTGTTCGCTTAAGTTATTGATAATAAAAGTTAGTTACAAGAGTTCTTTTATTTACAATCACCCTCCTGTCTTTAACTTGAACGAGTTCAAATACATATACAGCCATAAAAGAGATGAGTATGATAACGAACACAGAAATAATGTGAAGGTATAATTAGCTATCGCCTACAAAAAAATTGTTTCTTAATGACTGTGAAGATCCTTCAGGATGACAGTGAGCGTTCTTTTATTTATTAAACCGTAAACTAATTATCAAACAACTACCTGCAATAACTCGTACTTTTGTATCATTTAGTATTAAGCTCATATTTCAGTCATGGACCAAATCACACAAAGTTTTAAAGAATTTTATTCACAAGTATTAGACTCTGCCCCACAGATTGCAGCAGGAATAATAGTATTGATCGTTTTTATTTTACTGGGGCTTCTATCCACTCGTGCATTAAGAAAAGTAGTGGGTTCAGGAAACGATACTTCAAAAAAATCTCGGATACTCCGCCGTCTTTTCCGCTGGACATTTTATGCTTTTGGGTTCACCATTGCACTAAATATAATGGGGTTAAGCCAAGCAGCTAGTAGTATTATTGCGGCTGGAGGGATTTTAACCGTAGTCCTTGGTTTTGCATTTAGGGAAATTGGCGAAAATCTGCTCGCAGGCTTATTTATGTCGTTTAGCCCATCATTTGATGTGGGCGATTTAATTGAGAGTAACGGCACTCGCGGCGTAGTTAAGCAAATTAATATCCGTGATGTCCATGTCCGAACCGCTGATGGAGTTGATATTTTTATTCCCAGCGCTATGATCTACAAAAACCCACTTCATAACTTTACTAGAGACGGTTTGCGTAGAGCTCGCTTTATAATTGGCTTTGATTATAGAAATGATGTTAAAAAAGCCCGTGAACTTATCCTTGATGAACTTACTAAAATTGAAGGCGTGCTAGACATCCCGAAGGCAAGTGTTCAAATTTCTGAATTCACAGCTAATTATGTAGAGCTAGAAATTCATTTTTGGATTAACACACATTCTGAACATTCCAACCTTTCCGAAGTCAGAACTATTGTGATGCAAGCCACACAAGGCATTCTTCTACAAAACCAATACATTTTAAGCTCAGAAATAAGTACGGCAATTGAAATTTCTCAGAAGAATGCGTGATTTAATATTACAACGCAGCTCTCACTAGAGATCTAGATCTCGGGCATACGCTGCGAGATGACTATGAGTTTTTATTTACTCTCAACCAATATTAAGCCGTCATTCCTGCGTAGGCAGGAATCTAGATTTATAACAACGGAGTAACTACTATTGGAAGCTGGCTCTTCTAGACTGCATTACGAACGAAGACGTTCGTAACGAGCCAAAAGGTTCTAGAATTTTGAATACTAGATTTTGAATTATGATTGAAGGGCGTTCGTGATAATATGCACGATATTAAAACGCTGATGGCTAGTTAATTTTGAAGATCCTTCTCCCGAAGCATCGGGATCTGGATGACTGTGAGCGTTGTTTAGTTTATTAAAACTGTCGACGAATTGCCTAGCATCTACAAGGATGGTCCCATCTCACTCCGTAGCTTTGCTACCGAGCGTTGATATTTGAATATTAGACTTACTCTTACGTATATTAATAATATTCATTAACGTAAAGGAGGTAAAAATGGGATCTTTTGGACCTACAGAACTAATAATTTTATCCGTTTTCATTCTAATATTTTTATTGGTTAGTTACATTTTCGTTCGAATATTGAAAAAAAGTAACCCCAAAGATTAGCTTTAAAAGAACGACTGCTTCATCAAGAAGTTAGAAGGTTCCTTTTAAGTTGATTGTTTTCGATACACAAAACTAATCCCTTAGCAGATGAACTCTACACATCTACTAACAGGCTTATTTGGCAAACACCGCTTCATTTCAACTAGAGCTCTATAGTTAAAACTAACTACTCATTCCTCACTACTACCATTCACTACATTTTTTACAAGAGAATCCATAATTCTGCATTGAATCCAAGCTCCTCCTTGCGTATCTTCTCTGAACTTTGAACAAAGCTTCTCGACCGATTTACCAACTTCTATTACATAGCTTTGAGGCATCTACACGGCGCCACCTAAAACAACAGGTGCGTAACTGATGTCATTTTCGATTTTCTATATCATTTTTAAAATCCGACACGGTTCTCGTAGTCGGATTTTTTTTGACCCTCAACTCACTCAAACTCAATTCTAAACATGTCTTTGTACCCAAGAAAGAAAGCCATACTTGCATTAAGCGACAGAACCGTTGTACACGGTTGGGCTGTTGGCCACGAAGGAATTACTGGTGGCGAACTTTGCTTTAACACAAGTATGACTGGCTATCAAGAGATCTTCACCGATCCAAGTTATTACGGCCAACTTATGATGATGACCTACCCACACATCGGTAATTACGGAACGATGTCTCGTGATGATGAACACCGAAAAGTGATGGTAGCAGGAATGATTACACGCGCCTTTAGCTGGGAATTTAGCAACCCAATGGCAGACCGAAGTCTTCAAGACTACCTTGTTGACAACGAAATTGTAGGAATTTCTGGCGTTGATACACGAGCTCTTGTTCGCCACATCCGAGAAAAAGGTGTGATGAACGCTGTGATTTCGTCTACTGAGTTGGATGAAGCCAAATTGGTGGAAATGGCCAAAAACTGGGAAGACATGAATGGCTTGGAACTCGCTTCTAAAGTTAGTCGCGAAGAAGCCCAGACGATGAATGGCGAAGGTTCTTTCAAAGTTGCTGCTTTCGATTACGGGATTAAGCAGAATATCATTAATAGTTTGCACGCTCGCGGTTGCACACTCCGAATTTTTCCAGCAAAAGCATCACTTGCCGAAGTAAAAGAATGGGACGCTGATGGGTTCTTTTTCTCAAACGGCCCAGGAGATCCAAATGCTACCGCAGAATATGCGCTCGAAATTGTGGAATATGCGAAAGCAACTGGAAAGCCTCTTTTTGGAATTTGTTTAGGTCACCAACTGATGGCGCTAAGTGAAGGCATTGAAGTAGGCAAGATGTTTGTTGGCCACCGTGGCGCAAATCATCCTGTTAAAAACCTCACTTCAGGTTTGGTAGAAATTACAACACAAAACCATGGTTTTGGCGTTACCGAAGAAAGTATAAAAGACGATGTGGCTGAAATTTCGCACGTCAACTTAAACGACGGAACAGTAGAAGGATTGAAGTTTAAGAAGTTTCCTGGATTTTCGGTGCAATACCATCCAGAAGCTTCACCAGGACCTCACGATTCGGCTTATCTTTTTGATCAATTCATCGACATGATGAAAGAGGGTAAAGCAGCTGTTACAAAGTAACACATGGAAAAAAGAGCGCTTTTAGGGCGCTCGCAATGGAAAACGTAAAACATTTTTAACATTGAAGGCTCAAAACCTTCAACCAAAGAACAAAATAAATGCCCAGACGCGACGATATACACAAAATTCTCATCATTGGTTCAGGACCTATAGTAATTGGTCAAGCTTGCGAGTTCGATTATTCTGGAACTCAAGCTTGCCGATCGTTACAAGAAGAAGGATACGAGATTGTACTTATCAACTCGAACCCTGCTACCATCATGACCGATCCAATCATGGCAGATGCAATTTATATGCTGCCCATGACTACTGCTTCCATCAAAGAAATTGTTGCCAAAGAAAAGCCTGACGCTGTTCTCCCAACAATGGGTGGACAAACGGCTCTTAACCTTGCTCGTGATTTAGAGATTGAAGGTTTCTGGAAAGCAAACAACATCGATATTATTGGTGTTGATATCGCTGCTGTAGATATTACTGAAGACAGACAGCAGTTCCGCGATTTGATGGAAGAAATCGGAATTGAGCAATGTAAAAGTAAAACAGCTTCTTCCATTTTAGATGCTAAAGAGATTAAAGAAGAGTTAGGCGGACTTCCACTAGTTATTCGTCCTTCGTTTACTCTTGGTGGAACCGGTGGCGGTATTGTTTGGCACGAAGAAGATTTTGACAGAAAAGTACTTCACGGGCTAGAAATGAGCCCAACTCACCAAGTACTTATTGAAGAGTGTATCTTTGGTTGGAAAGAATATGAGCTAGAGCTTCTCCGTGATAGCAACGACAACGTGGTTATCATTTGTTCTATCGAGAATATGGATCCAATGGGCGTTCACACTGGCGATTCAGTAACTGTTGCGCCAACACAAACATTGACGGATAAACAACTACAGATTCTTCGTAACGCGGCAATCAAGATGATGCGTTCTATCGGGACTTTTGCTGGCGGTTGTAATGTGCAGTTTGCAATGGAACCAGGAAGCGATCGATTTGTGGCTATTGAAATCAACCCGAGAGTAAGTCGTTCTTCGGCGCTAGCATCTAAAGCAACGGGTTATCCAATTGCTAAAATTGCTACCAAACTTGCGGTAGGATACAACTTAGATGAGCTCAAGAATCAAATTACAGGAACAACTTCAGCGTGCTTCGAGCCTTCTATCGATTACGTAGTTGTTAAAGTTCCTCGTTTCAACTTCGATAAATTCCCAGGTGTAGATGAAGAACTTTCTACCCAAATGAAAGCTGTGGGCGAAGTAATGAGCATCGGGCGAAATTTCCCTGAAGCATTGAATAAAGCATGGCAATCACTAGAAATTGGTCGCCACGGTTTAGGCGCTGATGGCTACGAAGAATTGGACCGAAAAGAAGTTCGCGAACGTCTCATTAAACCATATTGGGATCGTTCTGTTCAAATCAGAAACGCATTCAAACTTGGAACATCGGTTGAAGAAATTGCTGATATCACCAAAGTAGACCCATGGTTTCTTCAGCAAATCCGCTACATGGTTTCGCTAGAAAATAGAACTGAAGGTCAAAGTTTAGCAGACATCAGCAAAGATGATTTGTATGAGATGAAACAAGCTGGTTTCTCGGATTATCAAATTGCTTGGTTACTCAGTAAAAGTGGTACTAAAGTTACCGAAAATGAAGTTCGTACTCACAGAAAAGGCATGGGCTTAAAGCCCGCTTTCAAATTGGTAGACACTTGTGCAGCAGAATTTCCTGCAGTAACACCTTACTACTATTCTTCCTACGAAGGCGAGAGTGAAAGCGTTGTTAGCGACAAGAAAAAAGTACTTATTCTGGGAAGTGGTCCTAACCGAATTGGCCAAGGTATCGAGTTTGATTACTCTTGTGTACATGCTGTACTTGCCGCCAAAGAAATGGGCTATGAAGCGATTATGGTGAACTGTAATCCAGAAACAGTTTCTACCGATTTTGATATCGCCGACAAGCTTTATTTCGAACCTGTTTATTGGGAACGCGTACTAGATATTATAGAGCATGAGAAACCCGAAGGTGTAATTCTTCAAGTGGGTGGACAAACGGCTCTAAAACTTGGTAAGCGTTTTGTAGAAGAAGGAATCCATATTTTTGGAACTGCTTTTGAAATGATTGACTTTGCGGAAGACCGTGGTCAATTCTCCAATTTACTTCTAAAACTCGACATTCCTTTTCCAGAATACGGAATGGCAACTAATGTAGACGAAGCGCTTGTTGTAGCCAAGAGAATTGGATATCCCGTACTTATCCGTCCAAGTTATGTACTTGGTGGACAAGGCATGCGTATTGCGGTTAAAGAAGAAGAATTGCGTCGCTATGTAGATCGTATTCTAAAAACGCATCCAGAAAATGCATTCCTTATCGACAATTACTTAGAACATGCCGTTGAAGTAGATGTAGACTCTGTGTTTGATGGAGAGCAAATTCATATTGCAGGAATAATGCAGCACATCGAGCCAGCTGGTGTTCACTCTGGTGACTCAACCGCTGTTCTTCCTCCATACTCGTTGAGTGATAAGGTGATTAAAGATATTGAGACATACCAAGAGCGCATTGCCAGAGCCATGGAAATTGTGGGATTCTTAAACGTACAGTATGCCGTTAAAGATGAGAAAGTGTTTATCCTCGAAGCCAATCCAAGGTCAACACGTACAATTCCATTTTTAGCCAAAGCGACCCAACGCCCTGAAGCAGCCATTGGCGTAAAAGTGATGCTTGGCGCAAAACTTAGCGAGTTTGATTTAACTTCAAAACTAGATTGCTGGGCTATAAAAGAGCCTGTTTTCCCATTTGATAAATTCCCTGGTGTTAAGAAAGAGCTTGGCCCAGAAATGAAATCAACAGGCGAAGCAATTTACTTTGCTAAGGATTTTGATGACGAACATTTCAAGAAACCGTTCGAATTTAAAAATCTATATTTAACTAAGTAACAAAGTTTTAGGTTTACGAACCAAGAATTTTATTTCTTAAGACTATGTAAGGAGTATGCCTCAAAAGGGTCATACTCCTTGATGTACATGAGTCATTTTGAAAAAATCCAATCAGTATAAAAAGCAGCAAAGGTAATCCGTGATTAACCAAGCAAAAAGTATTTTAAAGGACGTTTTTGGCTATGAGAGCTTTAGACTTCAGCAAGAGAAAGTAATTACTCATGCTCTTAACAGAAAAGACGCTCTAGTAATAATGCCTACAGGGGGTGGTAAGTCGTTGTGTTACCAGATTCCTGCTCTTATTTTTGATGGGCTTACCATTGTAGTATCTCCGCTTATTTCATTAATGAAAGATCAGGTAGATCAACTTAGAGAATACAACGTTCCTGCTGTATACTTAAATAGTTCGCTCACACCAGAAGCCTATGCTTTTAATGTGCGCCGCATTCAAAGTGGAAAAGTAAAACTACTTTATTTAGCGCCTGAAACGCTGATGATGGAGAAAACTCGTGAGTTGCTAAGCTCTATCAAAGTAGATTGTTTTACTATTGATGAGGCTCACTGTATTTCGGAATGGGGCCACGATTTTAGACCCGAATATCGCCAAATGGCAACTGTTCGGGAGGAGGATTTCCCAAGCGCTGTTTGCATAGCTCTAACGGCAACAGCAACACCTCGTGTTCAAGACGATATAAAGACTATTCTTTCTTTAAAAGACTCTGAAGCTTTTATCTCTAGCTTTGATAGAACAAATTTATTCCTCAAAATTGCTGATAAAAAAGACCCCCAGAATCAGCTTTTGGATTTTCTTTATACACGCAAAAAGCAATCTGGAATTATTTACTGTTTTTCACGCCGGCAAGTAGATGAGGTTGCTGAAATTTTAGAGGAAGAAGGATACTCAGCTCGTCCATATCACGCAGGTTTGCATGATGATCAACGTGCTTTTAATCAGCGCGCTTTCATTAGAGATGATATCTCCATTATTGTGGCAACTATCGCTTTTGGTATGGGGATTAATAAGCCGAATGTGCGCTATGTGGTGCATTACGATATGCCGCAGAATATCGAATCTTATTACCAGCAAATTGGTCGTGCTGGCCGTGATGGACTCCGTTCTGATTGCTTGCTTCTATTCGGTTATTCCGATACTCAAAAGATTAAGTATTTCATTAATCAGAAAGAGGGTAATGAAAAAGAAGTTGCTGAAAATCACTTAAAGCAATTAGTTAAGTACTTAGAAACTACCGATTGCCGACGTAAACCTTTAATGAGTTATTTCGGCGAGAAGTATCTAAAAGCAGAATGTGGCATGTGCGATAACTGCCTTTCTGTTGATGCAGATGTTGAAGACTTAACCATCCCGGCTCAAAAATTTATCTCGTGTGTAGTTCGTAGTGGTGAGAAATTCGGAGCTAGCCATATCGTAGATATTTTGAGAGGTTCAAAATCCAAAAAAGTGCTTGAGTTTGAACACGACAAACTTCCAACTTATGGTATTGGCCTTGAATGGAATAAAGACCAATGGACACAACTTTCGCGTTCTTTAATACGACAAGGGTATTTAAGCAAAGGTGATCACGGCAGTTTGAAATTAGAAAAGAGTGCTCTTGCTGTGCTTAGTGGTGATGAAAATGTATTCGGAATGCTAGATCGTACTAGTACTTCTGTTGATGGTGAGGCAGTAGTTCGTACTTCTTCTGAAATTGAACAAGATTACGATGTTAAATTATTCGAGCTGTTAAGAATTAAGCGAAAAGAGATTGCTGACGACCAGGATGTTCCTCCATATGCTATTTTCCCAGACACAACACTTGTTGAAATGGCTTATTTCTTCCCTCAGAGCAAGGACAACTTAGAGCATTTGTACGGAATTGGAGCTGTTAAGAAAGAGAAGTTTGGTAGTGCATTTGTGGGCATCATCAAAAAGTACACTCAGGAAAACGGCTTAGAAGAAAGGAAGAAATCTTTGGCTACAAAGGTTAAGAAGTCCACCGGAAACAAAAAGCACCATCTAGTTGGTGAGACTTTTAATGACGGAGAATCTATTCCATTATTAGCCGAAGCACATGGTGTAAAAGAAGTAACCATCTTGGCTCATTTAAAAACTTTTATAGATGAAGGAAATGACTTACGTCTGGAAGGACTTTTAGAGTTTACAACGCTTTCCCAACGTCAACAAGATCATGTAATGGCAGCCTTCAAAAAGAAAGGTCCATTGATGTTACGCCCAGTGTATGACGAACTTAACAAAGCAATTGGCTACGATGAGCTTCGCATCATGCAGTTGTACTACATGGCCACCAATAAGTAAACTTACCAAGCGCTCTATAACCGTTTTAATTATAGAGCGCCGGTAAGAAATTGTTTATAGGCTATATTTTAGCGTAAGCATAAAACTTCGTCCAGATTCTGGGATGTTAGCAATGCTTGTATGTTGATTATAATAGGTGTCAAATAAATTCTTGGCTTCAACAATTGAAGTAAGATTTCCATTGAATAAACAGCATTGAATAAACAGCGTTGAAAATTGCATGCGATTTCGTTTTATCCTCGTTGGAAGAAATATTCGAAATCCTATTTTGTGCAATCGCCCACTCCATATTCGCGGTAAAGCTATTACCTCCCAATGTGTAGGTGATAGAGTTCATACCTTTTAATGGTGGGATAAGTGGTAGAGGATCATTAAGCGTTGTATTCTGTACGTATGTGTAAGGAAAAGTTAAACTTTACTCAGCTGGAGTAGAGTCCTTATGCCATAAATGTTAACTAAATTGTAGTTCCAACAATATCACGATGGCGCAGAATTCGTTTCACCACAAAATTTCATTAAGATGTTGTTTTACCCTAGCACTTTGTTATTGGTATTGAAATTAGAAATGTAGCTCCTTTCACTTCGTTATTTTTTGCTTCAATTGTGCCACCTAATTTCCCGACTACTTGATTAGAAATGGCCAAACCTAAGCCTAAACCAAATTTTGCACCTTGGTTTTTGGTGGTATAATTTGGTTCAAAGATGCGATCGAGTATATCAACGGGGATACCAGGACCATTATCAGAAATTTTTACAAATATGGATTTTTTGTCGTTCCATGTTTTTATGCTGATTTGCCCACCATCAGTTAAAGCATCACAGGCATTTACTAGAATATTTGTCCATACTTGGTTAAGCTCTCCCATTCTTGCACAGGTTTCAGGAACCTCATTCAGTTCTAGATTTACATCCAAAAATTTTAGGCGATTGGTTAGGACAAGAACGGTGTCTTTAATACCAGTCCTCACATCAATCATATCTGCTTGGTTGTTATCTTGGCGACTGTAGCTTTTTAAACTTTTAACCAAGTTGGCAATTCTGGCACTAGCTAGTTGAATATTGTGGATGAGTTTCCCTGCTTCAAACTGTTGTAAAAGTTGAGTTATTGGGATCTTCTTTCGATTTGAATCGATAACAGCCAATGCTTCTTCCTGCATTTGTGCTAATTTGCGAGTTGCAGCCCTATCTTCTACATATGGAAAGCGTTTCTGAACTTCGAGCATTTTCCTTCTAACTTCACTGCTACTTATTGGCCCAGCTTCCAATCCGTTCTTAAACATCACAGCTAACGGCTCACTGATTGAAAGGTCCTTGAAGTTTTCTTTAAGTGCTTCTGCAGAACGAATGAGTGCCGCTGCAGGATTATTAACTTCATGAGCGAAACCAGCAACCAGTTCACCTAGAGTGGCCATTTTTTCTTGATGGATAATTTTCTGATAGGACTGTTCGAGTTGTTCGTAGGCTTCTTTAAGGTCTTCTCTTTCTTTTTCGAGCTTTTTGTTTAAAGCACTCATCTCTGACTCTAGTTCCAAATTCTTCAGAAACCGATCAGCCATATTACTCATCATCAACTGCTGCAATGGATGACGAAGACGAGGATTATCGTTCACATATTGCTCAAACTCGTTCTGTTCTATTCTAAGCGCCTGAACATCTGCTTGCACAATACACGATGTAAGGGAGGGGTTCCCAGTAGTAAATGATAGCAAGCCCACAAAGTGTCCAGGAATCAATTTTAGCAAGTCTAAAGAGGAGCCATCCGTACGGGTGTGATTAAGTTTAGCCTTCCCTTTTAGCAACAAATATAAATAGTGAAGCGACTCTCCTTGATTGAAGATAATATCGCCTTTTTTAAAGCTTACCACATGCTCTTGCAATTCCTCTGATTCTCGTATTGCTCGTTGAATAAAACGGAGGATAACTTTTCTATCATTCAGCATAAGTCCTTTATTCATGCTGGTTAATTATCAGTTAGGGTGTTGTTACGAAGCACTTCTGCGAGTCGCGGTGCATCAAGTGCGGTCATATAAGGAAGCGGATTCAACTTTTGCTGAATCACAAAATCAGTAAGCTGATTAACTACTACCTGCTGCAATTCATCTTTTTGCCAAGGTTTAGCTACATAGTAATCTAGCCCAGCTTTGTTTATTGCTTGCACGGTATCTTCAAGTCCAGCTTGTCCTGTTACCAGAACTTTCTTGCTCATTTTTATTGATGGGTGACTTTGTAGTTCTATGAGTAAATCAACGCCATTCTTGCCCGGTAAAACGTGATCGCACAGAATCAATCCAACTTGGTTTCCAGCTTCTTCAATCTGCTGCATGATCTCTTTAGCTTCTTCGGTGTTATTTGCAGTCTCAACTGGGAATGTTGGCTCTATAAACTCCAAGTCGCCAACAAGAGCATCCATAACTTCCAATTCATCTTCTACAACAATAATATAGATTTGCTTATCCATAATTTACCTCTCAGTTTAATAATAATGGCCAATAGAACAGTGCGTACAACACAACAATAGAGAAACCCAATAATCCGATTACAAATCCTGTTTTTGCCATATCTACAGTTCTTATAGTTCCTGTACTCATAGCAATGGCGTTTGGAGGAGTTGAAATTGGAAGTAACATTGCTAAACTAGCACTAATACCAATCACCAAACTTACAATTACTAAGTTAAAGCCATCTCCCGCTATTCCAGAAGTAGCCATGATAATTGCTAATGGAATGAGTAATGTTGCTGTAACCGTATGTGATAAAAAGTTGGCTATCAACAATGATACTAAACCAAATAAAGCAATAAGAACCACAGGACCAAAAGCGCTCCACTCAATACTTTGAACGATCCATTCGGCAAGGCCAGTGCTCTTCATCGAAATTCCTAAAGAAATACCACCTGCTACTAGCCACAACACCTCCCAAGGCAACTTTCTAATATCTTCTTTCGACACAACTCCAGTTAATGTAAGTATCACCACAGGAATTAGTGCGATAATCGCGCTTTTCACACCATGAAAGCTTTCTGTAATCCAAAGAACGACTGTTATAGCAAACACAGCATACAGAATAATGGCATTTTTTGATTTGTTGAGTTTCCCTGCCATATCGATGGTTATTACCGTAGTATTTGGTTTAAATACCTTCAATAATAGAAACCATGCAAAAATCAAAACAACAACAACTAGCGGAGTTGCTAAAGCCATCCACTGCCCAAATGGGATATCAATTCCCTGTTGAGAAAGAGCTCCTATAACAACCGCGTTGGGAGGAGTTCCAATCGGAGTTGCTATTCCGCCAATATTAGCAGCAAATGGGATACATAGAGCTAATCCCGTTCTTAATGGATCTGTTTTACTAATTTGGGCAATTATGGGCAAAATTACCGTCATCATCATAGCTGTAGTAGCGGTGTTACTCATAAAAGCAGATAAGAATGCCGTTGCAATCATCAGCCCTAATAAAATGTACTTCGGATTGGTTCCAAATGGTTTTAAAAGTACTCGAGTTAAGTTTTTATCGAGATTGTATTTAATAGCCGCTCCTGCAAGTACAAATCCACCTAGAAATAAGATTATAATTGGATTGGCCAACGTCCCCATAAACATCGTATAAGAATCTGGGGTGTACTCTTCTGTAACAGTCTTGAATATGAGGCCTTCTTTACTGAGTAACAGCACTTGAAGTAGAATTACCATAATAGAGGTCGCGAAGATAGGAACAGGCTCTAACATCCAAAATGCGGCCGCTAAAAAGAAAATACCTAGAGTTACATGCCCTGCCTGAGATAAGCCGTCTATGGACAGAAAAAAAGGAATGACCAATCCGATGATACCAACGAATATTCCGATTGTTTGTTTGTTTATGCTTTTCATTGCAATTGCCTATTGCTTGCTTAATGTTCTAAAAACTGAGACTGAATTGTACTAAAAACTCAACATATGAGAGCTCGTCAGAAGGTGCGTATTTTTCTGATACCAAGTTCGCTTCACTTTGAATTTTGATGGAATGCCCGATAAAATAATAATTCAAGCCAATACCATATTTACGCTGTTCGGTAAAGTTATTTCTAATCACCCTTAGTTCGTCATCAGGGTTCAAAAAGCTTACACGGATGGTTGATTCCAACTCTTCATTTAAGAATTTACCTGCTTGAAATGAAATCCCTTTTCCACCAACAAGCAAAGAATAGACCCTGCTATTATCTGGCAATGTGAGAATTCCATCATCCGAAATAGTTCGTTGGATAAATTCACCTAAAAGAGATAATCCTTTGTGTTTAAAAACACCATCAACATAAAAATTAGAAATATCTGCGGATTTATTATTCCAAGCAACGTTTCCTAGTTTTGTGGCGGCGTCTTGGTTATGGTAAAAAGCTACGCCGATGGATAATTTTGGGGTTGGCTCTCTGTATAAATCACTTTCAATGTAATCGCCATGATTTGAAAATTTACCAAACGGTAGAATATCTACACGTCCGGTATAAGCCAAGCCACCACTGGCTTTTGCTTTGTTGATTCCTTCACCATGTGTAATACCACCATAAACAATAAAGCCGGCTGTATTTCCTAAACCAACAAAGGTATTTGCGGTAAATCCCAGATCGTAACCAACAGCGAAGAAGCGAGACACCGCTGAGCGATCTACCATCTGCAAGTTTTTTGAAGTGGTTTGAAATTGACGACCACTTGGCGGGCGAAGTTGCCCAAAATTGATTTGTGTTTCAGAGTTTGGGCGCCATCTATACTCTGCATTCGATAACTGCACATTTCCTTTATCCATTTCTAGTTGAAGGAAATAACCGAGCTTTTGGTTAAGAATATAGCCACTCATTTGAGTTCGAGCTCTTCTTATCACCAAATCTCCATCAAAAGGATCATCTCCGTCTAGCGGAAGAACTCCAAAAGCTTGCTGCTGTAAACGCATACCTAGCTTAAACGACATAAAACCATCGGCAGTTGTTACATTAAGTCCTTTTTCTGGCGAGAATGTTACCGTTGGTACTTCTTGTGCAATTAAACTATTCGAAATAAATATTGATACGAAAAAAAGAAAAAGGAAACGTTTTAGGCCTAATACATTCATGATTAACTAGAAACCCCATCTTATTATGTTGTAAATGAATGTTTGCCTAAAGGTCACCATTGTTTAAGAAGTTTCTGTGAATTAGCTACGTTTAATACGAATAGTTTTGCGGAATTTTGCTTTCACCATTACTCAAGAACTTGTAACATCCACCATGCTTTTAAAACCAGACATCTTATCCAAACTTTCATCGCTTGAACTACGTGCAAAAAGAATTGTAGAGGGTTTTATATCTGGTTTGCATAAAAGCCCATATCATGGTTTTAGTGTAGAGTTTGCGGAACACCGCCCTTACAACCCTGGCGACGATTTCAAACACATCGATTGGAAAGCCTATGGTAAAAAAGAACGGTTTTACGTAAAGCAGTATGAGGAAGAAACCAACCTTCGCTGCTATGTGTTGTTAGATACCAGCTCTTCAATGCTTTTTAAACATTTTGGTGAGTGGTCGAAATTGAGATATGGAACTCATTTCGCGGCTTCATTAATGTACTTAATGCATCGTCAACGTGATGCTTGCGGGCTCATCCCATTTTCTGATAAAGTTGAGACCTTCATCCCTGCAAAAGGAACATATTCACATTTACGTCAGATTTACTTAGAACTAGAGCGCGAATTGATTCGTGAGGAAGATAAAAAGCCCGAGCAACGAAAGACTGCTTCTGCTAAAGTAATTCACGAGGTTGCCGAACGACTTACTCATCGAAGTTTGGTAGTTATCATTACCGATTTGTTTGAAAATGTTCAGGAACACGAAGCGCTCATCTCTTCTCTCAAACACCTAAGACATCGCAAACATGAAGTCCTTTTGTTTAATACGCTAGAGAAAAGAAGCGAGCGTGATTTAGCTTTTTCTGATAACAAGTTTGTTTTTGAAGACATGGAAACTGGTGCTGAAGTTGAAGTCCTTCCATCTCAAGTACGTGAAGATTATCAAGCTAAAGTTGCCGAGTATACTAAGAAGTTTATGCTAGCATGTAGCGAGTTTGGTATCGACTACGAAGAAATTGATACTGAA
>TARA_R110002050_G_scaffold108757_1_pt1 | contig 15175 bp, 15 predicted proteins | sample TARA_R110002050 | Tara Oceans TARA_R110002050 (sample SAMEA4396988) | marine metagenome | biome: Polar Biome; feature: [DCM] deep chlorophyll maximum layer (ENVO:01000326); material: water (ENVO:00002006), including particulate matter (ENVO:01000060) such as... | depth 25 m
CTGGGCACACACACCGTGTATAATTAATTGCTTTGGCAAGTGCTTTTTTGTACTTGGATTGTTTCGTGCCCACAAATTACAACCTAAAAAAGTGTAAACTATGTCCCTTTAACTTTGTAAACCATGTCCCTTTATCGTACCCAGTTGGCCTCAAACGTGATGCCTATTACAAGTTGACCCGTCCTGAAATATAAACTTCTTTTTATTTAAAATTTACATGATATAGAATTGAAAAAATAAGAAAGAAAAATCACTTATTTTTAAGCAATCAAATAACCTTCAAAAATTATAGCATACTATTTGGTAATCAAATAGATTATCGTAAATTTGCAAACTCTTTTTGAGAGAGGAATGTTTAATTTGAAAAAATAATAAGTGTGGATACATTAAGCTACAAAACAATTTCAGGCAACAAGGCTACCGCTAATAAAGAGTGGCTTTTGGTTGATGCTGAATCACAAAGCTTAGGCCGTTTAGCTTCTAAAGTTGCAAAACTATTAAGAGGTAAACACAAACCTAACTTCACACCACATGCTGATTGCGGAGATAACGTTATTGTTATTAATGCTGAAAAAATCAACTTAACAGGTAACAAGTGGAACGATAAAACGTATATCCGTCACACAGGTTATCCAGGTGGTCAAAGAACCTTAACTGCTACAGAAATGTTTGGAAAAGATCCGGCAAGATTAGTAGAAAAGTCAGTAAAAGGAATGTTACCTAAAAATAAATTAGGTGCTGATATATTCCGTAATTTAAATGTTGTTGTTGGTGCAACTCATACTCACGAGGCTCAAAAACCAAAAACAATTAACTTAAACGAATTCAAGTAAATGGAAGTAATTCACAAAATTGGCCGTAGAAAAACGGCAGTTGCCCGTATTTATGTGGCCTCTGGTAAAGGTAACATTACGGTAAACAAAAAAGAATTAAATACTTACTTCACTACACCTACGTTACAATACAAAGTTAACCAACCATTAGCACTGACTAATAATGAAGGAAATTTTGATATTACAGTAAATGTATTTGGAGGCGGTATTACTGGTCAAGCTGAAGCTGTTCGTTTAGCAATCTCTCGTGCAATGTGCGAATTAGATGCTGAAAACAGATTAACTTTAAAACCAGAAGGATTATTAACAAGAGACCCAAGAATGGTTGAGCGTAAAAAATTCGGACAGAAAAAAGCGCGTAAAAAATTCCAATTCTCTAAACGTTAATACTGTCCCGATAACTATCGGGATTGTTTCAGTATCTGTTTATCGGTTACAAGAAACATTTTCAAAAAGACATAAAGAAGCTGAAAAAATTTCAGCTGAAAAAAAATTAAACCAGTTATTGTTGTCCATGACTCAAAAAGTCAGGATTTAGTTAAGCATCTAAATGAAGCCAAGAGCCAAAAGCCAAAAGCTAAAAAGCCAAATGGAACATTGCTAATCAACAGAACGTAAACTATCACAAAATGGCAAAAGTAGAAGTAAAAGAATTACTAGAAGCAGGTGTACACTTCGGTCACCTTACACGTAAGTGGGATCCAAACATGGCCCCTTATGTTTATATGGAACGTAATGGTATCCATATTATAAACCTTTACAAAACAGCGGTAAAAATTGAAGAAGCAGGTGCTGCATTAAGCAAAATTGCTAACTCAGGCCGTAAAATATTATTTGTTGCAACCAAAAAACAAGCGAAAGATATTGTTTCTGAAAAAGCAGCATCCATCAATATGCCTTACATCACTGAAAGATGGCCAGGTGGCATGTTAACTAACTTTGTTACTATAAGAAAAGCTGTTAAAAAAATGGCTTCTATTGATAGAATGAAAAAAGATGGTACCTTTTTAACACTTTCTAAAAAAGAACGCTTACAAGTAGACCGTTTAAGAGCTAAATTAGAAAAAAACTTAGGTTCTATTAGCGACATGACGCGTTTACCAGGGGCATTATTTGTAGTTGATATTAAACGTGAGCACATCGCCATAAAAGAAGCACAAAAATTAAACATTCCAATTTTTGCAATGGTAGATACCAACTCAGATCCACGTCAAGTTGATTATGTTATCCCTGCAAATGATGATGCTTCAAAATCAATCGATAAAATTTTAACCTTCGTTACTAATTCTATCGGTGAAGGTTTAATAGAACGTAAATCAGAAAAAGACGCCACATCAGAAGGAGATGATACTTCAAATGAAGAAACAGAAACTTCAGCAGTTAAAGTGAAAACTAAAAAGGCCAAAACTGAAAAGGTAGAAATCGATGAAGATGATACAGAGCCAAAAGTTAAAACCAAGAAAGTTGTAGCGAAAAAAGTTGAAACTACTGAAAAAGCTACTGAAGCAAAGGCTAAAACAAAGAAAGCCATAGCTGAAGAAGAAGAATAAATTAATAAAAATATAATACTCATTAAGTCGTTTAATTCTTTTCTTCACTGAAACAAATTGAGCGACTTTTTAAATTTAAAAACATATGGAATCTACAGTAAAAATAACAGCTGCTGAAGTTAATAAATTAAGACAAACAACTGGTGCAGGAATGATGGATTGTAAAAAGGCATTGGTTGAAGCAGAAGGCAATTTTGAAAAAGCTATTGAAATTTTACGTAAAAAAGGTCAAAAAGTTGCTGCCAATAGAGCTGACCGGGCATCCACTGAAGGGGCTGCCATTGCAAAAGTAAACAAAGCTAAAACCCATGGCGTTGCCATTGTGTTAGGTTGCGAAACTGACTTTGTAGGCAAAAATGAAAACTTTGTGAATTTAGCAAATCAGTTTGCCGATTTAGCATTTAAATACGCTACTAAAGAAGAGTTTTTAGCTGCTGATTTTGATGGAATGACTGTTGCCGATAAATTAATTGAGCAAACTGGTGTTATTGGTGAAAAACTGGAAATTACTTCTTTTGAAAAAATTGAAGCTCCATTTGTAGGCTTTTATATTCACGCGGGTAACAAAATTGCTACCTTAGTTGGATTATCTGCTGCTGTAGATGGTGCAGAAGCGGTAGCTAAAGATGTTGCTATGCAGGTTGCAGCAATGAATCCAATCGCACTAGACCAGGATTCTGTTGATGCATCAGTCATTGCAAAAGAAATTGAAATTGCCAAAGACCAATTACGTCAAGAAGGCAAACCTGAAGCTATGTTAGACAATATTGCAAAAGGCAAATTAAACCGTTTCTTTAAAGACAACACTTTAGTGAATCAAGATTTTATTAAAGACAGTAAAATAAGTGTTGCCAACTATGTGAAAACTATTGGCAAAGACGTAAAAGTTGTAAACTATAAAAGAGTTACTTTAGGATAATTCTATAACAAAACACTATTTAAAAGGGCTTCTCATGAATTTGAGAAGCTTTTTTTATAATTTAAAAACAAAAAATTTATGTAGTTTTGTTAAACTTTTAAACACAATATGAAGTACAAAAGAATCCTACTAAAACTATCTGGTGAAGCATTAATGGGAACACGTCAGTATGGTATTGACCCAGATCGCTTATCAGAATATGCTCAAGACATAAAAACCATCGTTGATAAAGGTGTAGAAGTTGCTATAGTTATTGGTGGCGGAAATATATTCCGGGGGGTATCTGGAGCCAGTAAAGGTATGGATAGAGTGCAAGGGGACCACATGGGCATGCTTGCTACTGTTATTAATGGTTTAGCATTACAAAGTGCTCTGGAGAATGCTGGAATTCCAACCAGACTCCAATCAGCCATTCAAATTAATGAAGTAGCAGAACCATTTATTCGCCGTAGAGCCATGCGTCACTTAGAAAAAGGACGTGTTGTTATTTTTGGTGGTGGCACAGGCAATCCCTATTTTACAACAGATTCTGCAGCTGTTTTAAGAGCTATTGAAATTGAAGCAGATGTCATTTTAAAGGGCACACGTGTTGATGGAATTTATAATGTAGATCCGGAAAAAGACTCAAAGGCCATTAAGTTTGATAACATCTCTTTTGACGAGGTTTTAAAAAAAGGATTAAAAGTTATGGATACAACGGCTTTTACCTTAAGTCAGGAAAATGAATTACCCATCATTGTGTTTGATATGAACAAACCAGGAAATCTTTTAAAAGTTGTATCTGGTGAAAATATTGGAACTGAAGTTAATTGCTAAACTTCAGAAATTTTTAAATATTAATTGAAGAATAAAGTTTATAGTAATGAATGAAGATGTACAATTCATATTAGATTCGGCAACCGAATCTATGGATAATGCCCTTAAGCATTTAGAAAAACAACTAGTAAATATTAGAGCAGGAAAGGCAAGCCCCGCCATGTTGGGAAGTGTTATGGTAAATTATTATGGATCCCAAACACCCTTACATCAAGTATCCAATGTAAATACGCCTGACGGAAGAACCATTACTGTGCAACCATGGGAAAAAAATATGCTTCAAGAAATTGAAAGAGGTATTATGATTGCCAACTTAGGGTTTAATCCCATGAATAATGGTGAAACTATTATAATAAATGTGCCTCCACTTACTGAAGAGCGTCGTATAGATTTGACAAAACAAGCAAAAGCTGAAGCTGAAGATGCTAAAATCGGGGTTAGAAGCGCCCGTAAAGAAGCAAATAATGAAATAAAAAAATCAGAAGATATTTCTGAAGACCTTAAAAAAAATGCTGAAATAGATATACAACATCTCACTGACAAATACGTTAGGAGGATTGATGAAATTCTTGAAGTCAAGGAAAAAGAAATCATGACCGTATAATTTATAAAGCGACATTTTAGTCGCTTTTTTTTAAAACCCTAATTTTTCATTCTACTGATGTTAAAAATCGGCACCGTTGTTACCTTACTTTTAGTTACAAGTGTGTTGTATTCACAAAACGATTCCATAATCTCCCAAACAACAACAAAAGATACCATTAAGCAAAGTGAGTATGTCAAACAATTAGGTAATGGTTACTTTCCTACTAAATATTTCAATTTTGATTTACGCTATTTAATAAAATACAATCAGTATGAAGCTGTTAGGACAGGGCTTGGCGGGATTACAAATGAGGCCTTCTCAAAAAAAATCAGATTAAACTCATATGTTGTTTATGGTTTTAGAGACCACCGTTTTAAATACAGTTTTGGTGGTGGATTAAAGTTGCTTGAAAAAACAAATACCTGGATAAATGCATCTTATACTGATGATTTGCAAGAATCAGGAAGCTCTGTTTTTTTAACTGACAAAAGATTGTTTCAGTTATTTGAACCACGATTATTGAACATCAGTTTATTCCATAAAAATACAACTAGAGCCGTTTCCATTGAGCACCAATTTGCCCCAAATATCCAATCTGAAGCACAACTTGCCCTAAGCTATATTGTTCCAACCTATGATTATATATATAATTTAAATGGCAATAGCTATACAAATTTTCATATTAGCACATTTAAAATGTCATTTCACTGGAGTCCCTTTAGTGATTTTGAATTGTCAAAAAACAGGCACAAAGAAACAAAAGACAAATACCCAAAATTTACCTTTCAGTACACCAAAAGCATAAAGAATTTGAGCAAAGGTGATTTTAATTTTTCAAAATTTGATTTTAGGGCAATCCAACAAATAGCCTACCATAACGATGCCTTATCTGAGATTACAGTAGTGTCAGGAATCGCTAATGGTGAAACACCCTTAACACATTTGTACAACACCAATCCAAACAACATTAATAAATCAACAATAATGCAACGTTTTTCGGTTGCAGGTATTAATAGTTTTGAAACCATGTTTTTCAATGAATTCTTTTCAGATAGATTTACTACTGTTCAATTAAAACATTATTTTAAACCTTTCAATATTTCTACGCGCTTTAAACCTCAACTGGTAGTAATTTCCAGGTACGCCATTGGAGATATAAAAAACATGGAAAGGCATCAAAATATCACCTTTAATTCCTTGAATAAAGGATATACTGAATCTGGATTTGAAATCAACAAATTACTTTTTGGCTTCGGATTAAGTTTCACCTATCGTTATGGAGCCTATTATTTACCCGATATTGGTGATAATGTTGCTTTTAAATTTACATTTAATCTAACATTATAAGGCATTAAACGCTTCTAATACATTGTTTTTTATACCTTTGCCCAGCTTTTAAATAAAACATGTTTAAACTTTTTACAAAAGATTTTTGGTCCATTATTGCGCGGCTTATTTTACGCAATAAAATTGGAATACTCATTGTTATTGTGGTCATTACCATTTTTTTTAGTTTTCAGTGGGAAAACATGCGGTTTACTTATACAGAAGCTAATTTGTTGCCAGATGATCATGAAGTAAACATTACCTACAATAACTTTTTGAAAAGGTTTGGTGAAGAAGGAAACCTTATCGTACTTGGAGTAAAAGACTCCACCTTATTTACAGTTGAAAAATTAAATGCTTGGAACCGGCTATCTGATGATTTTAAAAAATACAAAGAAGTTGAAACTGTTGTTTCTATTAAAGATCTTCAAAAATTAGTAAAAGACACCATACATGAAAAATTTATCCTTGTTCCTTTTATAAAAGATTCCATAACTTCCCAACAACAAATTGAATCATTAGAAGATGATCTTTTTCATAAATACCCGTTTTATGATAATATTTTGTTTAATAAAGAAACTAAAACAATTAGAACGGCCATCTATTTAAAAAAAGATATTGTAAATACATCTGCAAGAAAAGACTTTGTGCTTTCTGTATTAGAACCCAAAATAACAGCGTTTGAAAAGGCCAATAACCTGGATGTTCGAGTTTCTGGAATGCCGTATATTAGAACTTTAAATTCCCAAAATATTGTTGATGAAATAGGCGTGTTTATATTGGCTGCCTTACTGGTTACTTCCCTTATTTTCTTTTACTTTTTCAGATCATGGCGAGCTACTTTTATTTCTCTTATTGTAGTTTGTACAGGCGTTATGTGGACGTTTGGAATCATAGGCTTATTAAATTATGAAATTACAGTGTTAACAGCACTTATTCCTCCATTAATTATTGTAATAGGTTTCCCAAATTGTATATTTTTAATTAATAAATACCAAAATGAAGTTAAACTTCACGGTAATAAAGTAAAATCATTACAACGGGTTATCACAAAAATAGGTAATGCCACATTAATGACCAATGTAACTACCGCTTCTGGGTTTGCAACGTTCATTTTAACAAAAAGTAAACTTTTAAACGAGTTTGGAGTGGTGGCTTCATTAAGTATCATAGCTATTTTTATTTTGTGTTTGCTTATCATTCCAATTTTGTATTCTTTTTTACCTTACCCAAAAGAGCGTCATTTAGAGCACTTAAACAGACAGTGGATTGGGTCATTCGTAAGTTGGATAGAACACATGGTAAGACACCAGCGAATAGCCATTTATGCAACTGCAGTAGGACTGCTTATTTTAAGTTTTATTGGTGTTTATCAAATAAAAATATCTGGGAGTTTAATTGAAGATATGCCAAAAAAGGCTGAATTTTTTCAGGACATTCGGTTTTTTGAAAATGAGTTTAATGGCATTATGCCTTTAGAAATTATGGTTGATACCAAGCGTAAAAAAGGTGTTATGAAACTCTCTACCTTAAAACGCATGAATGAATTGGAAGATTTAATTATTGAAACCCCTGAATTATCCAGACCCATTTCAGTAGTGAGTTTAGTAAAATATTCTAAACAGGCCTATTATAATGGCAATCCAAAACATTACCAACTACCAACTCCTCAAGAGAATAGTTTCATTATGTCCTATGCAAAAAACTCAACATCAAATTCAGGACTTTTAAAAAGCTTCGTTGATAGTACAGGCCAATATGCCCATATCACTACATTTATGAAAGATATTGGCACAGATAAAATGGAGCATATTGAGGAAAATCTTCAAAACAAAATAAATAAGGTTTTTCCAAAAGACCAGTACAATGTTACCCTGACCGGAAAGGCACTGGTATTTCAAAAAGGCACAAAATATTTAGTGACAAACTTAGCCATTTCACTATCTCTCGCCATCTTTTTAATATCACTGTTTATGGCCTATATGTTCAGGTCAGTGAAAATGATCATTGTATCGCTTATCCCTAACCTACTGCCCTTATTGATCACGGCAGGATTAATGGGTTATTTTGGGGTACCCATAAAACCATCAACAATTCTGGTGTTCAGCATAGCTTTTGGAATTTCAGTGGATGATACCATTCATTTTTTAGCAAAATATAGGCAAGAACTTCAAGCGAATCACTGGCGTATTAAAAAATCTGTTTATGCTGCACTAAAAGAAACTGGCGTTAGTATGTTTTACACTTCTATCGTCTTATTTTTCGGATTTTCGGTATTTACAATTTCAAGCTTTGGAGGTACGGTTGCTTTAGGAGCATTGGTATCTATTACACTCTTATTTGCAATGCTTTCTAACTTGATATTATTACCTTCATTATTGCTTTCCCTTGAACGCAGTATTGCTAATAAAGATGTATTGAAAGAACCTGCCATAAATATCATTCCGGAAGAAGACTAACATGGCATTCATTCAGTATTATAAATACAATTTTAACTTCTTTTAATTGTCATTTTAGTACTTGAAAGCCGATTGTCTTTTTTTATCTTTGCTCTTTAAAATCAAGAATTGTAAAAGAAGAAAAAATAAATAGAAACAAATGAAAACACGAACCGTTTCAGAATTATTATCAAATAACATAACCCCTCCAGAAGTAGATATTAAAGGCTGGGTAAGAACATTTAGAGCCAATCGTTTTATTGCTTTGAATGATGGTTCAACCATAAATAATATTCAGTGTGTTGTTGATTTTGAAAATACAGATGAAGCTATTTTGAAACGTATTACTACCGGGGCAGCTGTTCATATAAAAGGTGAATTGGTTGAAAGCCAAGGTAAAGGTCAGAAGGTTGAAATCATGGTGAGTTCAATTACTATTTTAGGGGATTCAGATCCTGAAACATTCCCTATTCAACCAAAAAAACATTCTTTTGAATTTTTAAGGGAAAACGCGCATTTACGCACCCGAACCAATACGTTTAGTGCCGTGATGCGACTTCAATCTTCGCTGTCATTTGCCATTCATAAATACTTTAACGAACATGGTTTTTACTGCATGCACGCCCCTATTATTACAGGAAGTGATGCTGAAGGTGCGGGTGAAATGTTCAGGGTAAGTAATTTAGACCCAAAAAACCCTCCTTTAACTAAAGAAGGAACTATTGATTATTCAAAAGATTTCTTTGGCAAAGAAACCAACCTGACGGTTTCAGGGCAATTAGAAGCTGAAACCTATGCCATGTCACTTGGAAAAGTATATAGCTTCGGCCCAACTTTTAGAGCTGAAAATTCAAATACGTCCAGACATTTAGCCGAATTCTGGATGATTGAACCTGAAGTTGCTTTCATGGATTTAGCAGGTAATATGGATTTAGCCGAAGATTTTATGAAATATGTTTTGAAATACATTCTTACTAACAATCGGGAAGATTTAGAGTTTTTAGAAAGTAGGTTACTTGATGAGGAAAAATCAAAACCACAGGCTGAACGCAGCGAGATGAGTTTAATTGAAAAAATAAACTTTGTCATTGAAAATAACTTTAAACGCGTGAGCTATACTGAAGCCATTGATATTCTTCGAAATAGCACTCCAAACAAGAAAAAGAAATTTAAATATATTATCAAAGAATGGGGTACAGATTTACAAAGTGAACATGAACGTTTTCTTGTTGAAAAACATTTTAAATGTCCTGTGATATTATTTGATTATCCTGCCAATATTAAAGCCTTTTATATGCGTCTTAATGAAGATGGTAAAACGGTTCGTGCTATGGATATCCTGTTCCCGGGAATTGGCGAAATAGTTGGTGGTTCACAACGTGAAGAACGTTTAGATGTTCTTAAACAAAAAATGGCAGCGCTTGATATTGATGAAAAAGAATTATGGTGGTATTTAGACCTTCGTAAATATGGAACTGCCGTACATTCTGGGTTTGGTTTGGGATTTGAGCGTTTGGTTATGTTTGCCACAGGAATGAGTAATATCAGAGATGTTATTCCGTTTCCAAGAACACCACAGAACGCAGAGTTTTAGTCAAAAAAAAGTAACAAAATACTCATAAAGTCGTTTATTTGATACAAATCTGTTTTAACTTGTTGTTATCAGAATTTTAATGCCTTTATATTAAACTAGTTTTTCAATATGCTCAAGCAACAGTTACAGTTTAAATTATCGCAAAAATTGTCACCGCAACAAATTCAATTAATGAAATTGATACAGTTGCCCACGCAAGCTTTTGAGCAACGATTGAAGCAAGAGATAGAGGAAAACCCCGCATTAGAAACCGGCAAAGAAGAAACAGAAACTGAATACGATTCTGATTTAGATAATACAGCAGACGATTTTAATGAAGATGATTCTATTAATACGGATGATATAAATGTTGATGAGTATTTAAGTGATGATGAAGTTCCCGACTACAGAACCCAAGCCAATAATTATAGTGCTGATGATGAAGAGAAAACCATGCCCTACGCTGCCGGTACATCATTTACACAATATTTAATTAATCAATTAAATACCTATAGCCTTTCTGACGAACAACGTGACATTGCAGAATTTTTAGTAGGAAGTGTTGATGACAGTGGTTATATACGCCGAACTTTATCTGATATTACAGATGATTTAGCCTTTATTCAAAATATTTATACAACTGAAGATAAGGTTGAGGCCATGTTGAAACTGGTGCATCAATTAGATCCTGCAGGTGTTGGCGCCAGAAATCTTCAAGAATGTTTAAGCATCCAATTACATAGAAAAGAAAAGACGCCTGATATTGATTTGGCAACACGAATCATTGACATTGCTTTTGAGCAATTTACCAAAAAACATTATGATAAATTGATTCAAAAATTTGATGTTTCTGAAATGCAATTAAAAGATGCTATCTCAGAGATTGAACATTTAAACCCAAAACCTGGAGGGTCCTATTCAGGAAATAACAGAATCGTAGAACATATTGTGCCGGATTTTGCCATTAAAATTGTTGATGGCGAATTAGAGTTAACACTAAATGGAAGAAATGCACCTGAGCTTCATGTTTCAAGGGAATATCATAACATGTTAAAAGGCTATAAAGAATCAAAAGATAAATCCAATTCACAAAAAGATGCTGTTATTTTTATCAAACAAAAATTGGATGCCGCAAAATGGTTTATTGAAGCTATCAAACAGAGACAACAAACCTTATTTATTACTATGAGTGCAATTATGCACTATCAAAAAGAATATTTTTTAACGGGTGATGAACGCAATTTAAAACCCATGATCCTAAAAGATATTGCAGATGAAATTGACATGGATGTTTCAACCATTTCAAGAGTGGCAAACAGTAAATATGTTGATACACCATATGGAACAAAATTGATTAAAGAATTCTTTTCTGAGTCCATGAAAAATGATCAAGGCGAAGATGTCTCAACACGGGAAATAAAAAAAATCCTTGAAACTGTTATTGAGGAAGAGGATAAAAAAAAGCCACTTACAGATGAAACATTAGCTGCCATTTTAAAAGAAAAAGGATATCCAATCGCCCGTAGAACAGTCGCAAAATATAGGGAACAATTAGATCTTCCGGTAGCGAGATTACGTAAAAAAATGTAATGGATAAGTTTTTAAAAAGTGTCTCGTTTATTTTTCATCCATTAATTATGCCCCTACTTGGCGTTATCTTTTATTTCTCAAAATCCCCAAGATATATTCCAGTACAAATAATACAGGCTAAGTTAATTTCAATATTTATACTTACTGTGGTTTTACCAATTTTGCTTTATTTTTTACTAAAAACTTTAGGCAAAGTAAAATCGGTATATTTAGATACAACACGAGAGCGAATCATTCCTTTAATACTTAATTGTATCGTGGTTTCTTTAGTTATAAAGAAAATAGTGCCCGCAAACCAAATTATTGAATTATACTATTTTTTTTTAGGTATATTAGTGTCTACGCTTGCTTGCTTGTTTTTAGCTATTATGAAGTTTAAAACCAGTATTCATATGGTTTCTGTTGCGGGTTTATTAATGTTTTTTATCGCTTTGAGCATCCATTTCAGCATTAATATAAATGGAACTTTAGCTTTCATGTCAATTCTTGTTGGGGCTATTGCAACTTCAAGATTACATTTAAAAGCCCATAATTATATTGAATTATTAATTGGGTTTTTTATTGGGATGATTCCGCAACTTATTTTGTTAAAATATTGGTTATAAAATATAAAACATTAGTCCTATTTTTATGGCATTCATATCTATAACTTTGCCATTTATAGTCGCCTCTTTTGAAAAAACAGGATTTAAAGCATAATACACGTAAAAATTCCATGTATTATATCCTGCACTAAGTGATATACCATATTGAAAATTATTAAAATTCTTAATTCCATAGTATTTATACGATTGGTCATTACCATTATATTTTGAATTATTGGCGAACATATAACTCAATTTAAGCCCTGTATAAATACGCCAAAACTCATATTTAACGGCTGTGGAAGTTCGCCATCTAAATTCAATGGGTAATTCAACCAGGTGGGTTGAAAACTTGTTTTTTGAATACGTGGTGGCGTCTTGTAATATGCTATAATTAACCACGCCCAGATTATCTTTACTGATCAACATATTCTGATTAAAAGAATTAGCTGAATATCCAAGGCCAATACCTATTGCCAAATTTCGGTTTTTATTAATGGGCATATCTTTAATAAAACCAAAATGATATCCAATGGAAAACCCATTTTGAGAAAGATCTACTGGCTTTTTTCCTAATAAATTATACGTTACCGCAACATAAAACTGATCTTCCCTATATAATGAATCTATTGCCTTATTGCCAATTTCTTGAGAAAAAGACCATTGAAAACACACTACAAAAAAAGCAATAAATATTGATAATTTCATAAGAATAATATAGCAACAAAAATATAAAAAAGGGCGTTTTGAAGTATCAAAACGCCCTTTTAATAAATAAAATTAAGATTTAAAAATTAACGCCTGTCAAAAACATTACCTTTTTTGGTAGTGTAATTAATTTTAAGTGCATTAACTTTTCGTAATTCTTGCTTAATATCTCCAATTAATCCCATATTAGCATCTTTATCAACTTTTAAAGCTGTTGTTAAAAACGGAACTAATTCTTCTCTTTTTGAGGCGCGTTCTGATGCAATGAATGCCGCAATATCTTCTACACCAGCAAACTTATCATTAAGTTGAATTCTAGATTCTGTACCATATTGTTTGTAAGCATCACTAGGTTTGCCTGCATAAATATACATAACCAAATCCTTTTTATCAAGTTTTTCAACCTGATCTGCATAAGGCAAATTATTATTAACCTTTAAAGTAGTTTTTCTCATTGTTGTTGCTACCATGAAAAAGAATAACAATATAAATACAATATCTGGCAATGATGCTGTATTAACCGCAGGCATTTCGCCTCCTTTTTTCTTTTTAAATTTAGCCATATTATATCAATGTGTTAAATTTTAAATTATTGTACTTCTGAAAGTTTTTGTGGATATTCCACTTTTATTTGATCCAACTTTTCTTTTAACTTTTCTTTATTTCCTGGCCAGTTTACATTATCATAATCTGCTTGCATGTCACTAAAGGTCTTACCGTATTTAGAAAGTGCTCTTTTATCTCTCAACTCATTATATGCAGCCACTAACTCATTTTGCACGGAAATATACATCTTATAAGAAGTTTCCCTTTCATTTTTAACCGAGATGATTGCTTTATCAGGGTTATCAGATGAACTAGGTGATTTTTTTCCTTGACAGTAATCACATGTTCCATCGCCACCATTATCTAAAAATTCTTTAGCGGCTTTCCTTAAATCTTTAAGTTCCATTATTTCATCTTCTACAAGCAATTGATCCCTACCATTAATTAAAACGGTAAAAATATTTTTTTGCTTTATAATGACATCTTGCTGAGTATCATCTATTGGGGGAAGCTTACGGTTTATACCCGTATCTGTTTCAATAGTGGTGGTTACCAAGAAAAATATCAATAGAAGAAATGCAATATCGGCCATGGAGCCTGCATTAATTTCTGGTGCTACTCTTTTTGCCATAATTTATTTATTAAATAAGTTTTTTACTCCTGAAAGCAACATGGATGCTATTGCCGCAACACCAAGAAAATAAAACGTGTATAAGCCAGCGCCCACATTTTTAGAGATAGCTTCAGTGATATCCAGTCCTTTATCGTTAAAAGGTTGTAAATCTAAATCTGTTCCTGAAGATAAAAAATACGATATCACTATTATTCCTAAGAACAATCCTAATGATGTCAAAGTCTTTTTAATATCTCCTGCAAATAAACCTTTTATAACATATATTAGTACTAATATTAGTACAATTGCCAGTACAAGATAAGCAACATATAACATATTGTCAATCATAGCATCAGATCCTGTTATTATTAATAGCGCAAAAAGTGCGCCAATAATACCAAGAGCATATGCTACATATTTTAGATATTTATGTAATTTCATTTTTTTGTTGTTTAGATTATTACTTTTTTTGTCTGATTAATAAATCCATTAATGTTATAGAAGCATCTTCCATGTCATTAACGATACTATCAATTTTAGCAATAATATAATTATAAAAAATTTGAAGTATAATAGCCACAACCAATCCAAATACAGTTGTTAAAAGGGCTACTTTAATACCTCCAGCCACAAGTGACGGTTGCATATCCCCAGCTGCTTCAATTTTATCGAAGGCTTGAATCATACCTATTACCGTACCCATGAAACCAAGCATAGGAGCCAGTGCAATAAATAAAGAAATCCAAGATACGTTTTTCTCTAATTGCCCCATTTGAACACCACCATAAGCAACAACTGCTTTTTCAACGGCCTCCAATCCTTCATCCGTTCTATCCAATCCTTGATAGTAAATAGATGCAACGGGGCCTTTTGTGTTACGGCAAACTTCTTTTGCTGCATCCACACCTCCCGATGATAAAGCATCTTCAACATCTTGTGTTAATTTTTTAGTGTTTGTTGTAGAAAGGTTTAAAAAGATAATTCTTTCAATAGCAATTGCTAACCCAAGAATTAAACATAATAATACAATTCCCATAAAGCCTGGGTTTCCTTCAATAAATCTCTTTTTTAATTCTTGATGAAATCCAAGTTC
>TARA_R110002050_G_scaffold42867_4_pt1 | contig 15157 bp, 13 predicted proteins | sample TARA_R110002050 | Tara Oceans TARA_R110002050 (sample SAMEA4396988) | marine metagenome | biome: Polar Biome; feature: [DCM] deep chlorophyll maximum layer (ENVO:01000326); material: water (ENVO:00002006), including particulate matter (ENVO:01000060) such as... | depth 25 m
CTCCTCGGTCTTTAATTTCTTTTTTATTGAAAATATCTAATGCGTTCTGATAGCTCTCCACAGCTTCTGGATACATTCCTTTATCAGAATAAATCAAGCCGAGATTGTTGTACGTATTTGCCATTCCTCCTGAAGTATCTTTTTTTCTTCTAAAAGCATCCAAGGCCAAATTGTATTCTACAATTGCTGAATCAAGCTTGCCTTGATTCCAAAAAACCAAGCCAATATTATTGTGAATCATTGTAAGTTCTTTTGGCTCATTTCTTTTTAATGCAATCGTTTTAGCTTCTTGAAAATAGAAAAGCGAAGAGTCGTAATTTCCTTGTATGGCAAAGGCGGTAGCAATGTTGTTTAAACTTGTTATGATAAACTTTTCAGATTTTGCTTTTTTAGAAAAAAATAATGCTTGTCTTGAAATAATCAGAGAAGTATCAGGATTTCTAAAAATATATTCCCAAGCAATATCATTGTATATTTTAGCTTTCGAACTGTCTTCTTTTGTTAGTTCAATTTCTTTTTTTAAAGAATCGACTAAGTTATTATGTCCGAATGCAGGTATAAAAGCTGAATTTAATAGAAGAAATGTAAAAGCGAATACAATTCGATTCATGCTTTCAAAGGTATTATATTTTACGACATTTTGAACTAGATTATATCCTATTTTTGTTTCTAATAATTGGTTTAAATTTTTAATTATGAAAAAATTAGCTACTTCATTTATTTTACTTTTGCTCACTTCTTCCTTTTTGTTTTCACAAAACAAGCATCAAATTTGGGATGGCTTACTTCAAAAATACGTTTCTGAAAATGGACTTGTTAATTACGAAGGCTTTAAAAAAGAGGCTGCTTTATTAACTAAATACTTGGAGAAATTAGCTGAAGAAATTCCAAATGAAGAATGGAATCGAAATGAAAGCATGGCCTACTGGATTAACGCCTACAATGCTTTTACTGTTAAATTAATTATTGATAACTACCCAGTAAACTCAATCATGGATCTTAAGGATGGCAAACCTTGGGATTCGAAATTCTTTGAATTAAGAGGTGAACCTTATTCCTTAAATAAAATTGAACATGAAATATTAAGACCAACTTTTAAAGAAGCAAGGATTCATTTTGCTGTTAATTGTGCTTCAATTTCTTGTCCAAAATTGCACAATCGTGCTTTTACCGCTGGAAACGTCGATGAACTGTTAGATGTTTTAGCAAAGAATTTCATAAATAATGAGGCTAAGAATACCATCTCAGATGAAAAGATTGAAATTTCAAAGCTATTCGAATGGTATGAAGATGATTTTAATTATGATGGTTCTTTAATCGATTTCTTGAACAGGTATTCCGCATTAAAAATTAAACCTTCAACTCCCATAACTTTTAAGGAATATAATTGGGAGTTAAACAATAAATAAAGGTATTACTCCTTGGAATTGAAGCAAGTCATTATTTTTATAAAAAATCCGATTTTAGGAAAAGTAAAATCTCGAATAGCAATCACCGAAGGAGCAGAAAATGCTTTGGCTATATACGATGATTTACTTGCAAAGTGCCGCTTAGAGACATTGAAAGTCAATGCAGTTCGCCTTCTTTACTATTCAGATAATATCGATTTAATGGATGAATGGGCAGCAGAGCACTTTGAAAAACACCTTCAAAAACAAAGCAATGATTTAGGGATTAGAATGAAAGATGCCTTTCAAAAACACTGCTCTAAAAGGCCTTCTAAAACCATCATCATCGGCAGTGATTGTTATGATTTAACTGCTGAAATAATTGAAAGTGCTTTTGATGCATTGACAAATCATGAAATTGTTATTGGCCCTGCAAATGATGGCGGTTACTATCTTTTGGGAATGAACAACTTTCACCCCGAGTTTTTTGAAGGAATTTCTTGGAGTACTCACACTGTATTGGCTGGAACCATTGCAGTCGCTGAGAAAAATGATTTAAGTATAAAATTGTTGGAAGAATTGATTGATTTAGATACCATAGATGATGTTAAAAAGTCAGCTTATTCTTATCCTTGTAAAAAAAAAAGTGATGATACAAAAAATCAAGGAAGCTACTGAATACATTCAATCACAAGGGGTTACTGAGCCTGTTATTGGAATTGTTTTAGGCACAGGTTTGGGAAACTTGGCAACTAAAATAGAATCTGAGCGAGAAATTGAATATTCTAAAATTCCACATTTCCCAGTTTCAACTGTAGAGTCGCACAGCGGGAAATTAATCTATGGAAATTTGAATGGTAAAAAAGTACTCGCCATGCAAGGAAGGTTCCATTATTATGAAGGGTATTCAGGTGCTGAAATCACTTTCCCAATTAGGGTGATGAAGCAATTGGGAATTCAAAAACTACTCATTTCAAATGCTGCAGGAGCCTTAAATCCTAAGTTCAAGAAAGGTACACTGATGCTAATAAATGATCATATTAACATGATTCCTGACAATCCGCTTAGAGGTAAAAATTTGGATGAGCAAGGGCCAAGATTTCCCGATATGAGCAAGCCTTACAATGAGGAAATGAATCAATTGCTAAGAGAAATTGCTCTGGAACAGGAAATTACTTTGCATGAGGGAGTTTATACACCAGTAGCTGGGCCTAACTTAGAAACTCGTGCGGAATACAGGTATCTTCGAATAATTGGTTCTGATGCTGTTGGAATGTCAACTGCACCTGAAGTGATTGTAGCGAACCACATTGGGTTACCTTGTGTTGCAATTTCAGTTTTAACAGATGAATGCGATCCAGATAATTTAGCGCCTGTTTCCTTAGAAGAGATTTTGGAAATTGCAGGAAGGGCAGAAAAAGACTTGACAAGTCTATATGTTTCCTTAATTGGGAAAATCTAAATCAGCTTAATTCAAACTTGTCCCCGTCCATTCCAACTGGAAATTTTTTTCGAAATTCTTCTAAGGTTTTTAAATCTAAACGAATAGTTTGAATTTCTTCCTGATGGTCGGCTGCAGTCCATAGTTCTTCTCCCTTGGCGTTTAACACCATGCTTCCTCCGCTATAAGGCACCTCATTTCCATCAGTGCCAATTCGATTGAGTCCTGCTACAAAAACTTGATTTTCAATTGCTCGAGCGTAGAGTAACTTCTTCCAGGCATCAACTCTTGGCTGTGGCCAATTGGCTATGTAAATCAATAAATCGTATTCCGGTTCAACAAATGTTTTACGATCTGTTTGATTGCGATTGCGACTCCACACAGGGAAACGCAAATCATAACAAATTAATGGGCAAATTTTCCATCCTTTGAGTTCGATAATTGTTCTTTTTTCCCCACCTGAGAAATAATCATTTTCGCCAGCCATTCTGAATAAATGACGTTTATCGTAATGCACTAAATTTCCATTTGGAGGCATCCATATCAAGCGATTGAAATAGTTATCTCCCTCTTTAATAATTAAACTTCCACAGACAACTGCTTGCTTTTTTTCTGCCATTTTTTGCATCCATTCAATGGTTTCGCCATTCATTGACTCACTGACTTCAGTAATGTTCATACTGAAACCAGTGCTAAACATTTCAGGGAGCAGAATCAAATCCGTTTCAGGAAGACTCGCGATTTTTGATTCAAAATGTGTTCTATTTTTTGAAGCATTTTCCCAAAAAAGAGTGGTTTGAATAAGGCTAATTTTTAATTGGCTCATCATTCAAATGTAAGTGAAAAACGCTATTATTTAAAGTTTGTTGAGAATTTCTGCTGCTCGCTCTAAGGTATCATTTTCTTTGGCAAAGCAAAAACGAAGTACCGAATCGTCGACAGGGCGATTGTAAAAAACGGAAATAGGAATGGAAGCTACTTTATGTTCTTTTGTTAATCGAACTGCAAAATCTGTATCCTTCTCCTTTGAAATTTTTTCAAATCCCAACAACTGAAAATAACTTCCTGCTGTATGCATGAGTTTAAATCTGCTGTTTTTTAATAAGTTGGTAAAGAAATCCCTTTTTTCTTGATAAAATGATTTGAGTTGGAGGTATTCATCCACTTCATCTAGAAATGATGCATAAGCATGCTGAGTTGGTGTATGAACCGAAAAAACGTTGTATTGATGTGTTTTTCTAAACTCTTTCATTAACGCAGCGGGCGCTAGGCAATAGCCGACCTTCCAACCTGTGGTATGATAAGTTTTTCCAAAAGAGGAGACGATGAAACTTCTAGAAGCAAGGTTTGGAAATCGAGCTACACTTTGGTGCTCATACCCATCAAAAATAATGTGCTCATAAACTTCATCGCTGAGAACTAAAATATCAGAATTGTCTAACATCTTTTCCAACTGCTGTAGGTCTTGACCATTTAAAATGCTGCCTGTTGGATTGTGAGGACTGTTGATGATAATCATCTTCGTCTTTTGATTGATTACCTTCCTCACTTCCTGCCAATTAATTCGATAATCAGGTGCTTTTAACTGAACATACACAGGCTTGGCTCCAATTAATTCAATAGCTGGCTCGTAACAATCATAAGCAGGAGTGAAAACAACCACTTCATCTCCTTCGTTAACTGTTGCTGCAATGGCAGTAAAAATAGCTTGGGTGGCTCCTGCTGTAATGGTGATTTCAGTTTCTGGATGATAAACTCCAGTATACAAAGCCTCCGTTTTTTCTGCAATCTTTTCTCTCAACGACATTAACCCAGCCATTGGAGCATATTGATTGTGACCATTTCTCATGGCTTGGTTTACCAATTCAATCAATTTTGTAGAACACTCAAAATCAGGGAAACCTTGAGAAAGATTAATTGCATTTTCAGCATTCGCCAATGCAGACATTTTACTAAAAATAGTGTCACCTACTTTTGGTAATTTGGAATGGATAGAAATACTTGTCTTTCTTTTAGTTGAAAGCGACATAAATCAATTGAATTGATGAAAGTCTACTTAGTTAGACTTGCAGAAAGAAACTCTCGATTCATTCTGGCAATATTTTCTAAGGAAATTCCTTTTGGGCATTCTACTTCACAAGCTCCTGTATTGGAGCATGGGCCAAATCCTTCTTTTTCAGCTTGCTTCACCATGTTTAATACACGTTCTTTTGCCTCAACTTGACCTTGAGGTAATAAAGCATATTGAGAAATTTTAGCTGAAACAAATAGAGAAGCTGAGGCATTTTTGCAAGCTGCTACGCATGCTCCACAACCGATACAAGTTGCAGAATAAAAAGCTTCATCTGCACTGTGTTTATCGATTGGAATAGCATTAGCATCTTGTGTATTTCCTGAAGTATTTACTGAAATATATCCACCAGCTTGCTGAATTCTGTCAAAAGCACTGCGATCGACAACTAAATCTTTTATAATTGGAAAAGCTGCTGCTCTCCAAGGCTCTACATAAATTGTTTCTCCATCTTTAAAAGAACGCATGTGCAATTGGCAAGTAGTAATTCTTTTTCCTGGGCCGTGAGGCTCACCGTTGATGTATAAAGAACAAGATCCACAAATACCTTCGCGACAATCGTGGTCAAATTCTACCGGAGAGTCATCTTTTTGAACTAATTCATCGTTTAGAATGTCCAACATTTCCAAAAATGAGCTGTCAGGAGAGATATCTTTTAATTGATAAGTCTCTAGTTTTCCTTTAGCTTGAGCGTTTTTTTGACGCCAAACTTTTAATGTTAAGTCTAATCCTTTTCCTGTTGACATAGTTTCTTATTTATAGGAACGTGTTTTTAATTCAACATTCTCAAAATTCAATGTTTCTTTGTGTAAAATCGCTTCAGAAGGTTTTCCAGTGTATTGCCATGCAGCAACGTAGGCAAATTCTGCATCTCTTCTCAAAGCCTCACCTTCTTCGGTTTTGTATTCTTCTCTAAAATGACCACCACAAGACTCTTCTCTCTCAAGTGCATCTCTGGCAAATAATTCTCCGAGTTCTAAGAAATCGGCTACTCTTCCAGCTTTTTCCAATTCCTTGTTCAATTCATTGGCATCGCCAGTTACCTTAACCTCTTTGTAGAATTCTTCTCGTAGAACTGCAATTTCTTCGATAGCAGCTTTTAAACCTTCTGTAGTTCTAGACATCCCTACTTTGTTCCACATAATTAAACCTAACTTTTTGTGGAAATAATCTACTGTTTTTGTTCCTTTATTTTGAAGTAAACGATTGATTTCATCGGTAACTTTCTTTTCAGCAGCTTCAAATTCAGGAGAATCTGTTGGTATTTTTCCTGTTCGGATATCATCAGCTAAATAATCTCCAATTGTATAAGGCAATACAAAATAACCATCGGCTAAACCTTGCATCAATGCAGAAGCACCTAATCTATTCGCTCCATGATCAGAGAAGTTGGCTTCACCAATAGCGTACAATCCAGGAATGGTTGTCATTAAGTTGTAATCAACCCAAATTCCACCCATGGTATAATGCACGGCTGGATATATTTTCATTGGTGTTTCGTATGGATTCTCAGCAGTAATTTGTTGGTACATTTCAAACAAATTACCGTACTTTGATTCAATTACCTTTTTTCCTAGATTTTTGATTTCCTCAATCGAAGGATTTGTAAGACCTTTAACATGAGCTTCTTCTTTTCCATATCGCAAAATAGCAGAAGCAAAATCTAAAAATACGCCTTCATTGGTATCATTTGCAACAACGCCATAACCTGCATCACAACGCTCTTTTGCCGCTCTTGAAGCAACATCTCTAGGCACCAAGTTACCAAAAGATGGATACCTTCTTTCCAAATAATAATCTCTGTCTTCTTCTTTAATACTTACTGCTTTTAACTTTCCTTCTCGGATTGCTTTTGCATCTTCTAATTTTGCAGGAACCCAAATTCTTCCATCATTTCTCAATGATTCTGACATTAAAGTCAATTTTGATTGCTGTGTTCCATGAACTGGAATACAGGTTGGGTGAATTTGCGTGTAACAAGGATTGGCAAAATAAGCACCTTTTTTATGGGCTTTCCAAGCAGCAGTTACATTCGATCCCATTGCATTGGTTGAAAGGAAAAATACATTTCCATATCCTCCAGTTGCTAAAACTACAGCATGAGCAGAATGTCTTTCGATTTCTCCACTCACTAAGTCTCTAGCAATAATTCCTCTTGCTTTTCCGTCAACAACTACTACATCGAGCATTTCGTGACGATTGTACATTTTAATTTTTCCTTTTGCAATTTGTCGGTTCATTGCAGAATATGCGCCCAACAACAATTGCTGACCAGTTTGTCCTTTTGCGTAAAAAGTTCTTGAAACTAAAACTCCACCAAAAGAACGGTTGTCTAATAAACCACCATAATCTCTTGCAAATGGAACGCCTTGAGCAACACACTGGTCAATAATGTTGGTCGAAACTTCAGCTAAGCGATAAACATTCGCTTCTCTTGAACGGTAGTCACCACCTTTTACAGTATCATAAAATAAGCGGAAAGTAGAATCTCCATCACCTTGGTAGTTTTTTGCTGCATTGATTCCACCTTGAGCAGCTATGGAGTGTGCTCTTCGTGGAGAATCTTGAAAACAAAATGCTTTTACGTTATAGCCTAATTCTGCTAAAGTTGCAGCAGCAGAGCCACCAGCCAAACCAGTGCCAACAACAATCACATCAATGTTTCGCTTGTTAGCAGGGTTAACAAGGTTGATTTTATTTTTATAATTCGACCACTTATCTTTAAGTGGGCCTTCAGGTATTCTAGAATCTAAACTCATGCGCTTCAGTATTTGTGAAGATTATTGTGCCATTAAAAAAAGATAAACTGGGATAACAGCAAATAATGCCGGAATAATAATGGCAAAGGCATATCCCGATTTTACCACTAATGGTGAATATTTTTTGTTTCTCAAGCCTAAAGATTGGAAACTGCTTTGAAATCCGTGAAACAAGTGGAAAGCAATTGCAATCATTCCCAATACATAAAATGCAACAAGAAGTGGGTTTTTGAAACCATCAATGACTACAGTGTGTAAATCGCCCATTGCAGCTCCCATAATTTCACCATTGAAAACAACGTTGCCATTTTCAACATTTCCTCCTGTCACAATAGTGCCGTCTTGCAAAAGTGGCTCTCCAGTTTCACTCGACATGAAGGGTACTTCTCCAAATTTGTATTCGTACCAAAAGTTTTGCATGTGAACCACGATGTAAACAAAAATAACTGTTCCTAAAATTCCCATGTTGCGAGATGACCAAATTGAATTTGCTGAAGGCTTGCTGTATTCATAGCCTTTTGGTCTTGCTTTTCTATTGGCAATAGAGATAATAATACCGTCAATTGCGTGAAATAAAATGCTGATGTACGTCACATACGATAAAATCTTTACAGCAGGATTTGTTGACATAAAAACAGCATACTCGTTAAATTGAAGCTGTCCTTCATAGCCTCCTAAAAAAAGTTGAAGGTTGCCGGCTAAGTGTCCAAGCAAGAAAAGACAAAGAAAAAGCCCTGTAAAGGCCATCCAGTATTTTTTTACTAAATGTGATTTTAATAATCCTTTTGACTCGCTCATAGGGTTAAAATTTTAGCGTTTTTTGAAGTTCAAAATTAGTCCTAGAAATATTCTTAAACAACAAGCTCAATTGGCTAGAAACTATTTAGAAGCATTCTTAATAAGTGTGGTTATGCTTTTATTTCATAAACCAATAAAACTGATTTTAGTTTTTTAATGAATGAATTTAACGCGATTTTGAGAGAGAAGTTTCTACTTCGTACATTTGCTTCAAACCTATGATTTTATGAAATATTTACCCATTGATTACAATTTATTTATCAAAAACAGAGCAAAGTTTAGTGCCGAAATGAAGCCAAAAGCCTTGGCTGTTTTTTGTTCGAACGATATTATGCCAACCAATGCTGATGGTACAATGCAATTCAGACAAAACAATGATTTGCTTTACCTTAGTGGTGTTGATCAAGAAGAATCGATTTTATTATTATTCCCAGATTCTCCTCAAGCAAAGCACAGAGAAGTTTTATTTTTAAAAGAAACCAACGATGAAATTGCCATTTGGGAAGGGGAAAAATTGACCAAAGAAGCTGCTGAAAAAGCTTCGGGAATAAAGACCGTTTATTGGTTGAAAGAGTTTGAAAAGGTATTTAATGCCATTGTTTACGAGGCGGATAGCATTTATTTGAATGACAATGAACATTTGAGAGCGGATACAACTGTTGAAACAAGAACAGATCGATTTAACGAATGGTGCAAAGAAAAATATCCGATTCACGAATACAAAAGGGCTGCACCAATCATGCACAACTTAAGAGCTGTGAAAGAGCCAGAAGAAATTGAATTGATGCAGAAAGCTTGTAACATCACAGGTAAAGCTGTTGATCGTATTTTAAAATTCATTCAACCTGGAGTGATGGAATACGAAATTGAAGCTGAAATCATGCATGAATTTCTCAGAAATAGATCTAGAGGCTTTGCCTATACTCCAATTATCGCATCAGGATTTAATGCGTGTGTATTACATTACATTGAGAATAACCAAGAATGCAAGGATGGAGATTTAATTTTAATGGATTTTGGGGCTGAATATGCCAACTATGCTTCAGATTTGACAAGAACAATTCCAGTGAATGGAAAATTTACTCCTCGTCAAAAAGAAGTGTATCAAGCGGTTTTAAATGTGATGAACTACTGCTACACCATTTTGCGTCCTGGAATTACATTACCAGAATACCATCAAAAAGTGGGAGAAAGAATGACAGAAGAGTTGTTAAAACTCGGCTTGATTTCAAGTGAAGAGGTGAAAAATCAAAATCCTGACTGGCCGGCATATAAAAAATATTTTATGCACGGAACTTCTCATTACATTGGCTTAGATGTTCACGATGTAGGTTCATGGACTGGCAAAATTAAAGAAGGAATGGTTTTTACTGTTGAACCTGGAATTTACATTCGGGAAGAAAACATGGGAATTCGATTGGAGAATGATATTCTGATTACAGCCGATGGTTATCAAGATTTGATGGGACATATTCCAATCGAAATTGATGAAATTGAAGCAGCCATGAATGCTTAAAAATGCATCTATTAGATTTTAGAAAGGGAAAAATTTCCTATTCAGATCGTGGAAAAGGGAGAGCAATTGTTCTGATTCACGGTTTTTTGGGAAATAAATCGCTGTGGAAAACACATGTTGCTGCATTAAAGCAATCTTTTAGGGTAATTTGCATTGACTTGCCGGGGCATGGAGCTTCCGATACGTTTGGCTACATCCATTCCATGGAATTGATGGGTGATGCAGTAAAAGCTGTCTTAAATCACTTAAAAATTCGCAAAGTAGTTTTAGTTGGGCATTCCTTAGGAGGCTATGTGGCTTTAGCTTTTGCTGAGAAATATCCCGATTCTGTAAGTGGTTTAATAATGATTAACTCCACAGCTCAGGGGGACAGCAATGCCAAAAAAAAGTCGAGAAATCAATTGCTTGAACTTCTAAAACAAGACCGCGAAAAAGCCTTGAAATTATTGGTTCCGAATTTTTTTACCTACAAAACTAGAACGACCCATTGGAAAATAAAACAATACTTAAAAGCAGCTACTCAATGCTCTGCCAAAGGAATTGCCGCTACCATTGAAGGAATGAAAAAGAGAAAGGAACGGGAAATCGTGCTACATTTTTCACCCTTTCCATACCTGTATTTGATTGGTTTGTACGATGCAGTTTTGGATAACAAGCAACAAGAAAAGGAAATGAACATGAGTGAAAGTGGAAGCGGAGTACTGTTCGAAAATTCCAGTCACATGATTTATCTGGAAGAACCAGACAAGAGCATTAGAATGATTAAGAAATTCGTGAAAAAACTAATGAATTAAGATTGTATGCACTTTTTAAATACAGAGCCGTCTTGAATAAGGAAAAGTTGGTATTTACCTTTAGAAATATTTTTTAAATCAATGGAAGTTTCCTCGTTGATGGGGTCTAACTCTCCGCTCAACAATATCTTGCCGTCAAAACTGCAAAGGTCGTAAATAGCCTCTGTTGGTGCAGGTTTGTGCTTAATGACTAAGTGTTCGTCATCACATACAACTTGATATGGAAATAAATCAGAAATAGCGGTAAGTTTTGGTTAATAGACTATAAATGTAAGCCCTATTATTATTCAATGAAAAAAAAATAGACCAGCACGATGTTTTGTACCATGAATTGAGAAAAGGAGGTTATAGATTAATTTTTAGTTAGTAAATTATTTTCTTTTTGTCAAATTAATAGGGGATGCAGGTAGAAAATTGAGGTGATTAGGAGGGATGTACAGGGCTATGGCTAGTGCGGGCTTTCACAGCTCAGTTTTTGTGTGTCCGCTGTTGAGATTATTTATTGCAATATACTCATTTTTAATTAATCAGCCCGAATTAGCCATAACCAATATTAGCGGTAGTTTTTCTTATTTTTCTAATTTGGAACATTAATTTCTGTCATTAGTAATTGGCAGTGATACCACTTTTTCATTTTTAAGCATTAGTTCAGTATACTCAACTAATTCATAAATTAAAGAGATTGTTTGTTTTGTATCGAGAGTCAATCTTTCATTTTCTTTGAAACTAATGTTGCAGTCTTCACTTTGATATGAAACTTCCTTTGGTTGTTTCCATTGAGGTCTGTAGTATCCATTATTATGTATAGTATTTCTCAAAGCGTCAAGACAAATAATATAATCTTCTGGAAAGCAATTCACAATTTTATTTACTAGATTTAGGGGCTTTCCTTTTTCTTTATTTAGTTCTAATTTATCGACAAGAATTCTAATTGTAGTTTCCAATTGATGATAAAAAGAGTGAAATAGATAAAAGCGAATTGATTGATCAATATCTTTAGTAAGTCCTAGGTATTTTGACTTTTTATGTATATCAAAGGAGTAGTTTTCAACAAAATCTTTGTCCCAATTATCACTTTTCAGGTAATCTAAAGTTCTATCAATATGGTATCTAACAGTAATAGATGCTGCTAGGTATCTACCAAGAGTTCCAGGTCTAAAGTCTCTCCTTGTATATAATTCAGGAAAGTTTATTCTATACCATTCCAACCCAACGTTTAAGACTTTCTCTAGGTTAAAAAGCAAAATACAGAATAATGGATAATTGTGAAGTAATTCCTCTTCTATTTCTTCTTTGGTCATAATATAACCGTTATCGTGTCGCAGCTAAGAGACGTGGGGCAATAGTGCTACCATCTTCACTGCGTCAACAAATATAACTATGAAAAAATTAATTACATATCTACTAAAAACGCCCCATGTACTCTTAGGTGCTGTTAGGGCAAGTTTTTATTTAGTCACGTAATTAATCAACCGATAAAAGGGATAAAGTTGGATGCCCTGTATAAGCGAAAGTCCGACGGTTAATTTTATTAATAAATGGTTTTAGATAAAAAAGTTGTAGGAATAATTATGATTGGATTTAGTGTCGCCTTAAACGTATCACTTCTTGTCGTCTTTTTTGAAAAGTATTCTAATAAAAGAGATCAAAGCGAATGCTGCTGTTATCCAACTAGTAATATTAATACAAAAAATCAATCTAGTGCTTGCATAGTAACTAATATAAGATACAAGGCAGACTAATAGGAACGTTACAACAAGCGCAAGTCCGAACTGTAGATTAATATCACCTTTATTAGAACTATATGATGTCAGTACTAACATTGAGAACAACACAAAAGAAAAATTTACTGTAGATAAACAAAATGAAATTATGATGGGAATATATATAGAATCTGTTACAATCATTGATGGCTTTAAGGCATATATTGTCAAGAACCAAAAAGGCATAATAACTAATATGCTTGATAAAAACCACTTTAAACTAAGGTTGAGTTTATTAAATTCTCCTATCATAATATTTTTTAATTTGCCCTAACTAATCAATACAACAACACTAGTGTGCTTTATCGAAGCTATCCAAACAAAAGTATAGAAAAAGAGCAATTAAAAACCATTGAGATTAAGTAGTTGTTATACAATCAATAAAAATTGGTGGAGTGTTTGATTTTCATATTTCCATTTTTTTTCGTGTAAACTTATTTAAGGGCAAGGTGTTTTTTAATTCACTGTAAAGACTTAAAAAATACTTGCAGCATGCTTATCAATATCCTTAGTTTTAACTTCCTTTGCAAAAAATTATTCGAATGTCGTTGCATTGTTTAAGTTTAACAAAATACCTTCGTTTCAAGACACGAGAAGTGAAAGTCGGGAACAAGAAAATTGGTGGAAATCAGCCAATTTTATTGCAGTCAATGACTACCACCGACACAATGAATACGGAGGCAACGGTTGCTCAATCAATAAGAATGATTGAAGCAGGCTGTGAGTTGGTTCGAATAACGGCTCCAAGTAAAAAAGAAGCTGAAAATTTAATGGAAATAAAAGCCAAATTAAATGCTTTAGGCTTTAATACCCCACTAGTTGCAGACATTCATTTCACTCCAAATGCCGCAGAATTAGCAGCTCAATATGTAGAGAAAGTTCGAGTGAATCCGGGAAACTATGCGGACAAAAAGAAATTCGAAAACATTGAATACACCGATGAAACTTATCAAGCAGAATTAAATCGAATTGAAGAGCGCTTCACACCACTTGTCTTGATTTGTAAGCAAAACGATGTGGCTATACGAATTGGAACCAATCATGGTTCCCTTTCTGATCGAATTTTAAGTCGCTATGGCGATACACCTCTTGGCATGGTTGAATCTGCCTTTGAGTTTTTAAGAATTTGTAGAAAACACAATTATCACAACATTGTGCTTTCTATGAAGGCAAGTAATACCTTGGTGATGGTGCAGGCTTATCGTTTGTTGGTGGCAAAAATGCGAGAAGAAAACATGGATTATCCATTGCACCTTGGAGTAACCGAAGCAGGAGATGGGGAAGATGGAAGAATTAAATCTGCTGTGGGAATTGGCGCATTGTTAGAAGACGGGTTGGGCGATACCATTCGTGTTTCTTTAACCGAAGAACCTGAGTTGGAAATTCCTGTTGCTCAGAAATTAGCAGAGAAATATCTTGAAAGAGGAAATCACGATTTCATTAAAGAAGTAGCCACAAATCCGATTAATTTCTTTGAATTTAAAAAGCGCGACAGCATTCAATTGGGAAATGTTGGAAATCATCAGGTTCCTGTTGTTATTGGTGATTTATCCATGCATTCTGAACTAAAACCTAGCTTGTTTTTTCCACATGGATACACTTATTCAGTGCCCTTAGATAAATGGAATTTAGCTGATCAAGCAGTTGACTATGTTTATATTGGAAGTCAACAGTTGAACTTTGAAATTCCCGGAACTTTGAGCATTATCCAAGATTTTGAAGCATGGAAAAAGCATCCAACCAAAGAAAGGCATTTTCCTTTGTTAAGTGAGGCAGATTTTTTAAATCAGAAGGAAGCTTTGACTTCGAATTTCTTTGTTGAAATAGCTGCAAAATCATTGATTGAGAAAGAGGAAGTTAAAAAACAATTGGCGAAACATTCCAATGCAATAATTGTGCTTTCAACTACTAATAGTCATGGAATGGCAGAACAGCGAAGAGCCATGATGGAACTCTTAAACCTAAACTTAGCACATCCTGTAATTTTTAAAAGAACCTATTCAAATCTAGATGCCGAGCGTTTTCAAATTCACGCAGCTTCTGATCTTGGAGCACTTTTTATAGATGGCTTAGGTGATGGTTTATGGATTGCTGCCGAAAACTGTGGGGGAGCTAAATTAGTGACGTCCACTTCATTTGGAATTTTACAAGCTTGTAGAGCTAGAATTTCTAAAACAGAATACATCTCTTGTCCTTCATGTGGTAGAACACTTTTCGATCTACAAGAAACCACGGCGAAAATTAGAGCAGTAACTTCTCACTTAAAAGGAATTAAAATCGGCATCATGGGTTGCATTGTAAATGGCCCAGGCGAAATGGCTGATGCTGACTATGGTTACGTAGGCACTGGTCCTGGAAAAATCACCTTGTACAAAGAGAAAACCGTTGTGAGAAAAAATGTGCCAGAAGCCGAAGCAGTGGAAGCCCTAATTCAATTGATTGAAGAAAACGGCGATTGGGTAGAAGCTGTTCACTAAGCCATTTTTTTCCTACATTTATTGAAAATTAAAACATCCTTTAAATTTAACATTTGGACAGTTGTAATTAATACACTAACAGCTGAAGATTTTTTTAAATTGAATTAAAACAAACCAAACATTAAACAGAAACACATGAAAAAATTCGTT
>TARA_R110002050_G_scaffold6130_7_pt1 | contig 15153 bp, 16 predicted proteins | sample TARA_R110002050 | Tara Oceans TARA_R110002050 (sample SAMEA4396988) | marine metagenome | biome: Polar Biome; feature: [DCM] deep chlorophyll maximum layer (ENVO:01000326); material: water (ENVO:00002006), including particulate matter (ENVO:01000060) such as... | depth 25 m
TTCATTAGCATCATCCTGCTTCTCGTTACGGGATGCTAGTTGAACTAGCACACTCGCAAGGTAAACTGGGCCTTTACCTCCAGCTTGGTTCTTAACCAGTGATGGAAACATTGCAGCCGGGTCATCATAGGTATGATTGGCAAACAAGATCGTAGTTCCAGTGCGTGCCGCCTTGTACGTTAGCAATCGCATCATAGATTTTAGAGATTTTGCGCGCATTCCCATGTCCATCGCTGCCTTTCCCTTCTCTGCGTCGTTTACTTCTTTCTGAGACGCTAGATTTCCCAAGGAATCGATTGAGACGATGAATTTCCCTTGCATTCCTCCAGCTTCTATACCGTCCAACAGAGCGACTAGCTGGTTTCTGCAATCCTCTATGGTATTTACCGGGACGTACTTGGTATTTGCTGGGTCCAGCCCTACGGCCGATGCATTTCCGTCGTCTACAGCCATCTCGGTATCGAAAACAACAGGTATAAGCCCTTTCTGCTGTGCTTTCCCTAGTATCTTGTTGATGATATAGGTTTTCCCACACATTGAAGGGCCCGCGAGCCCTGTTATACGACCTTTCGGTATACCTTTGTACAGAGAACCTGAGATAATTGAGTTTAGAACCATGCATCCTGTGTCAAACCATTCATCTACATTTGATAGTGATGTTTCAGATAATATTGTAGCTTCCGGGTTAAGCTTATCTAAAGCTTTAAACACGTCTTGGACTTTTTTATCCATATTAGTCGTCAAAGAGTTTGATAACTGGTGCGTCTGCACCTGGGGTATCAATTGAACCGCTTGCTCCACCTGGAGTTTGAATTACAGAGTACATATTTTTGTACTGTGTTAACAAGCGTTCATCTAAATCGATGTCGTTTGCTAATGTGATATTCTCTTTCAAGAAATCCCACGAGGTTGTACCGCCTTGAGGGTCTTTAAGAAACTCCTTAAAGAAGAACGGGATTAATTGTACTGAAATCTGCCCTGTTTGTGCATTAGGTTGTACATGAACAATGGCAGGATTCTTAACCGTTAATACTTGCTTAGATTGTTCAACAACCTCCCCAAGTACCGTACGGCCAACGCTATCAACAAATACTGTTAAGTCTAGTTTGTCACTCATATTTTTATATATTAACCTCTACCTGTAGTGAAATCCAGTCTTATTCTCCAAGTAAATCAAATAAATCGGTTTGAACAAGCTCACCAGGCTTTCTCGGCTTCCAATTGACGGATTCGTACAGTCTTTCAACCATACTATAGATAATTTTATCGAACATTAGCTCTTTATCGATTGTTACCAACTCTCTAAACTCGTCTGGGAAGTAATACTTGTACGCCATAACCTTTATACCTAGTGGGTTTGGTTGCTTCAAGTAAAAGAACCTAACCTTATCACCAGACCCGATTGTCTCATACGTATTTGTAAGGTTATATCTCTCGAGCATTGTATTATAGTAATAAGCAGCTTTCACGTGTATAGGCATGCCTTTATATGTATCGAAACCTTTACATACTTGCTTTACATTACCATATTCATCACGCTTTTCAGTCTTATACTGACTTATACCCATTGTAAAGGCGATATCTTCGATCGGTAACTCGCTGAATATTTCATATGCCTCGTTCAGCAATTTATTTGTCTCATTATAGTTCTTTGACATGAGCATCTTCTCAATTACCTTTTTAACATACGGCTTAACAGCCTTGGGCATAGTTGTTCTAACAACTTCAACACCAGTGTATTTAAATTTGTCTACTGAGATGCCTTCATCATCAAGTACGCGAAGTATATATCTTTTCTTCTGCAAGAAGAGACCTACATCACATATACTTTCACGCTTAAATATGAATCTACAATCGGTTGAATTTAATGATCTCTTACCCCAAGCGATAATTTTTTTGTTGAGGTGGTCTTCAATATCGTTAATAACTTTATGAGCCTCCTTTGTTACCTTACCACTCTTAGTTTTGAAAGGTATATCTAGATGGGTAATTAAATGCTTAATTGTAATGTAAACAGAGTCTGTATCGTTGTATACGATCGGACTATCTTTCTGTATCTGCTCTTCTGTTAAGTTACATTTATCTCTTATGTATTCAGACAGTATTTTATTTGATTGTTTGATTATCGCCTGACCGGTTAGTGTAATCGATCGTGATATATCTGTATCACCGATCGGGGCATGCTTGTTACCGAAGTAGCCGTATACAGTATTGATAAAGATCTTAATTGTAAATTGCTTGATATCGAGTAGCTTGATTTTATCTTGAATACTACTGTAGTCAGGATCACCTACCTCCATCTCTGATATCTGTTTCTTATACTTAAAGAGTTTTTTCTTGATCGTAACACGCTCTTTATAGAAGTTGTCAACGATAGTTGGTATGATACCTTTCTTCTTTTGTGAGAATAAACACTTAGCTTTTGTTATGGCAAGGTCATGTTCCTTGACAACATTATAGAAGTTCTCTCTACTGATTGTGTTAGGGTTACCTTTTAGCTTATTAACCAAAACACTACCATCATCCTGTACCTCGAACTTACCTACCTTTGTCTCAGGGGATAAGTTTAGTGATATCATTATATTTGGATACAGACTATTAACATCAAATGATACGATATAGTCTTGAAATCCTCGTTGCGGCTCACCGACATATGCACCTTCAAATTTTGATGTCTGCTGGTTTCGAGGTTTATCGAATGTAGGTACGATCACTCCTTGATTACGAGATTCAATAACAGACGAACCTGTAATTATATTAAGGGTACCCATCGCATTCTCAAAAGGAGTTAGCCCGGTGTATGCTAGCATTCTCAGTAACTCAATATATCCCAGCTTCTCTTCCATCTTTACGAGTAGCCTAACATCCTGAATATTGTATTTTACAAATGTTTGCCAGTCATTATCCGCTAGGCTGGATAAATTCATATTACCGTAATCAATCTTCTTCTCACCTAATTCATGCTCTGCGATTGCATCAAGTTTATACGATTCTTTTAACCCCGGAGAGAATTTCTTATATACATCTAGATAATCAACGCACGACATACCTTTGATATGCCATCTTGTATTGTATTTGCCAAACTGTGATAGGAGGTTTCGACTGTATATAGTATTAACAGGAGATAATGATTGCGCAGTTTCCTCTCCTACAACTTTCGTGATTCTATTTATTAGGTAAGGTATGTCAAATAGCTCTGAGTTCCATCCGGTTAATATATCCGGGTAGTCCTTACATATATAATTTACAAACCCTAGAAGTACCTCACGTTCTGATCTACAGTTCTTATATACGATATCATCCTCATCGTGTTTATACTCACCTAGACCCCATGAGAAGTATTTCTTCTCGATTGAGTCATACACTGTAATTACATTAACGGTATCCTTTGCTATATCAGGTACTGGGAACTCATCCGGTGAGTATGTCTCAATATCAACGAAGCATATCCTGATCGGGAACTGAGTAAAGTCATCATCAGAGTTTTGTCTCCAGTATTGATCAATTAAAAACTGTTGCGGTCCTCCTATGTTCTCAAATAAACGAAGTTCAGCCGCATCATCGCCGTTTCTCATTCTATCTATAGCTTCACGACGTTGATATTCATTGCCAAAGTCTTTACGTCGAAGCTTGGTTTGATATAGGGATACGGGGTCATTAGACCGTGGAGAATTAGTCTCAACATAAAAGTATGGTCTGTAGGGTAGATCGTGATAAACACGTTGACCCTCCCCGTCCCAGGTAAAAAGTCTCATGAGACCCTCTCTATGAAGATATGCTACATTCCTATACACTACAAAAGAGTATAGATTATGATCAGAGGAAAGTCAACGACTATTTATTAGCCTCAACAGAATTGAGATTTTTACGTTCAGGAGAGTTATACGGATATGCATATAGCTCTCTGTACTTGTCAATGTTTACGTCTAACTCAAGCCATCGACTGTCTGCGACTTTACGAGCCGTTGTCGAGACATCCATATATTTTGATTTTTGACCAGTTAGCGCTTTAATCTGGTCGATCAACTCATCACCTGTCTTGAACCTGTAAGGTGCATTTTCATATGTACATAAGTCTTGACATATGACCGGTACACCGTAACAGCAAGCCTCAATATATTTCAAATCACTCTTAGCTTTGTTGAAAGTGTTATCAAATAATGGAGCGATAAACAGGGTTGGGTTAATGTCGGCTAGTAATTGCGGGTATTCATATAGCCTACACCAGTTGTAAAATTCAATCTTACCTGTCTGTACAAGATCATGTAGAGGTAGAGGGTACGCGCCAACAAATACCCATTGTATCTTATCTACTGTCTTTCTTATCACGTCATTGACATGATAGAAGTCATCTTTTTGACCGGTTCGGTTATCAACATCGAAATGGGCACCAGAAGCGGAATATACAACGCGAGGTTTTTTTCTATTTTTATGATAATTTCTCTCGATCTTAGGCTTATCATAAAAATTACCCATCCAGAATTTTGGCGGGTAATTAGGGATGACAGTTATATTTGTATTACCTGTCTTTTCCATATAATACTCTTTCATGAACTTGTTTGTAACGGTAATCTCATCACAAGCCTTCATAATGTCTAATGCACATTGCCTTATCTTAGGATCTGTAAATGCAGGTTTAAATTTATTATACTCAGGTATATCTTCGTGGAATACGAGATCATCAATCTCATATACCATATTAAATGGGAATTTTGATCTTATCTGTTGTAGCAGTTTAATAAACTGTAGTTGTGATTCTGTTGCCTGTCTCTGAACTCTGACTGTTTTTGTGTTCTGATAATATCTCTCATCGAGAACCATCATTGTTGTTCCGTGAACAACGGCTTTGTCGTGGGCATTAAGTACTTGCTCAGGCCATATCATTCTCCAGTGACCACAACCACTGTAATCAGCGTAATAATTTATACTTCTGTCAAAATCTTGCTCAGGCGGAGCCATGGGTGCCTCGCTTGGCGGTGCAACCGGTTGTTCTTGTATCATTCCCATTGGTGCTCCTATTGGAGAACCTAAAGGAGCACCTGGTATAGCTACATTAAACATCGTATATATTAAACTGTTGCTTCAGAGAAGTCCACTCGCCGAGTTATACCGTTTTCCTTCTCTAGGTATATTACTCCGCCTTCGTTTTTGTAGTGTGTACCGATTTTAACGCTTTCTTTTCGATGACTGATAATAATTATACACTCATTGTGCTTCTCAACGCGTTGACGTAGGATACCTAACACCAAATCAACACCGCGCTCATCTAAGCTTGAGTCTAACAACTCATCATATATAGATAGGTTATATGCAACAGATCCTTGAAGTCGTCTAATATCCATAAATGAGAACAGACATGCTAGATCAATATTCTTCCGCTCTGCGCCACTAAAATTAAAATAGGAACACGCCTTACCCTTTTCATCAATAATTTCTTCCTCAAAATATTCATTAAAGATACATAGACAGTTAGCGTCCATTAAGTCAAGATAGTAAGCTAGCTTATGATTGAATACCTGTAATATTTTCTTAACAATATAAGACTTAACTCCTTCCTCTGACACTATAAACTTAACAACATCAAGAATATTCATATGTGACTTAAATGTATCAATTGACTCGTCTATATTGTCGAGCCGTTTTTGTGCATTAACGATTTGATCATCGAACTGATTACAGTCCTTAGTTAATTCCTTAAAGTGTTCAACGATCTGATCATTCCATTCGATTAATTGAGCCATCCGCTGCTTGTTAGTATCACTCTTTTGAATCTTTAACTCATGTTCCTTGAGGAGATTATTTTGGCTTGTGATTGCAATGCTTAGCTTCGACTTAACATCTTTAAGCTCAATTAAGTTAGATTTACAGCTGCCAATATCACGTTCAAGCTCAGATATTTTTTCATTGATCTTCAACTTCTCTTTTTCAATCTCATCTCGATCGTGCTCAGATACAGACTTTAAGCATACAGGACACTTGTCGTCGTCAGTCCCTATTCTTGATAGTGTATCTTTATTGTGCACCACGGTTGCACCGTATGTTGATATCTCGTTATTAACGGTTGACATCTTTTCATCGCACGTTGTAATACCCTTATCGAGTCTAACTAAAATTTTGCTAATATCGTTGAGCTCTTCTTGATCAGTGTCAAATATTTCTGCTTTAAGCTTCTCTAACTCATCAGTATTATTTGTCTCACGTGTCTTTAATTTTTTAATTCGATTTTTACTCTCTTCAACAGATTTTTCTTTCTGCCTCTCAAATGAGCTTTTTGATTTCTCTGCCTCCTCGTATCTAGCGACCTCAACCTCATAATCTTTCTTAGTATCGTTATACATTGATCTAAGAGACGTTAGCATCTTGCTAAATACCTCTAGATTAAAAATACCTTCAATAAATTTTCGCTTTTCAATCTTTTTTTGCGCCATGAAAGGTATAGTGTTGTTGAGAGTCATAATGACGCAATTCTGAAATACTTCTGGAGTAGCAGACATTACGCTACATATAAACTCTGTTGTATTGGCGATTGAATCTCTTGTACTGTCAACACCATCGATGAATAGCTTACAACGGGAAGGCTCGAGCTGCCTAACAACTTTATACTTAGTTGTTATTTCACGCTCGGTTATCTCAAAGTCGAGCTCAACGTGGCAGTTTTTGCAGTTAATATTATTAACAATGTTTTCTTTTTTGAGATCTCGAATTGTGTTGCCAAAGATGGCAAAATGTATTGCATCTGCTATCGTTGACTTACCAACACCGTTACGTCTGTCCTGCTTATCCTTATTAATGCCAGTAATAATATGGAGGCCGGGTGTAAAGTCTATACTAACGACGTCATCACCTACCGAGAGAAAGTTCTGGATAGATACTTTTTCAAAATTGACGTATTTCATGTATTACAATTATATGATATGTTTCAGGAAGTTCTACGTGCATTTTCTGTACAAGCTTAATGTGTATTCAGAAACTTCCTTCTTATTATCTATTTCCATTAAGTTAACAAATTCCTTAATAGCTGTCTCAATATCTATTCCGGAGAAATCAGCTTTTAGGTCATCGTCAAGTTTATATTTGTTAAAATTTGCAGCATAGTCAACATTAATTGATAGAGGGTTGAGTGACATTAGCTTACGAATAACAATATCGACTTCGTCTGGTGATATATTCTTATCTATAATAAATTTAACAAAGTTACCTTTGAACTCTCTCTTAATCTCAGGTGTAATATTGCCCGTCTTTACTAGCTTAGACAAATATATTTTCTTATGTTCAGGAGATAGTTTGTTCTCAGTAAATTCATACTCTAGCGTATTTAAGTCTAATATATAATACCCCTTCGTACTGTCTACGTCACCGAAGTCCATTTGAAACGGATTACCTAGATATAAAATTGTACCGTTGCTATATACCCTCTCATCTCTTAGGTGAAAATGGCCTGAAATTGTAAGTTTACTCTTCTCTAGCAGATCAGCAGACGTCATCCCGTCATCGCACATCTTAAACGAATTTTGTTTAAAGGTTTGAATCTCAAAATGACCGAATATAACATCGGACTTAGGTATATCATCTAATGTCGTTCCCCACGGACAGAATGTTATGTTTCGTTCATACAGAGTTGTATTACATGGCTCTTGAATTACAGTAACATTTTTCCATCCCTTGAGAATCGATAACGAATTGACATCAGATCTATCTTTGTAATATGCATCATGATTACCGACCAGCATTACAATGTTAAAATCGTCCCATATATCTAGTACTTCGGATGCGAAGTGCATTGTATTGACAGCAACTTCATCTCTGTAGTGAAATACATCACCGCTTATTACAATGTCCTTAATACCCTTCTCATTAAGTTCATCTCTGAGCCATTTAGCCCATTGCAGTGTTATTTTATGCCATTCGATACTGTTTTGATGTACACCAATGTGTATATCACTTATGCAGCATATAGACGGCTCTTTGAAGACTACGTCCATTAATTATCGTCGTTATCGGGTGCCGTTGGATCAATGTATACATTGTTATCTTGATCGTTCATAGTATCAGCGTAAAATGTCTCTTGATATTTTACGATTGTTTCTCTATGCTTCTTCTCTTTCTTAATTCTATTAATGAATGCATGAAAGGCAATTGTAGTAAAGTACGAGAATGGATTATTCTTTGTCGATACGTCAAACTTTTTATTTCTTATAGCGCTCCACATCTTTAACACTGCGTCACCTATCATCTCATCCTTATATGAGTAGTTGATAAAGTTTGGCGCGAAGCTTAACCCGAGTGCGATCTTATTTATTGACTCAGCTAACACGTCAGGTATAATCTCTGTCTCATAATATTTTTTAATCTGGTCATAAAAGTCTGTTGGGTTAACATACCACTCCTTCTTCTTCTTGGTACTCTTCTTTTTCTTCTTTACTGCTTTTGTGCGTCTAATTTGAGGCTCTGGCTTGACAGGCTCGGTCTCAATAACAGTTGTCGAGGCGATTGCTTTCTTAGGCTTTGCTACTTTCGCCTTCTTAGCTGTTTTAGCCTTTGCTTTCGCTGGTTCTTTAGTTGGTTTTTTCGCTGATTTTTTTGACGCCATAATTAATACCTTCTTGTTCGTAAAGTGCAATTCTCTTTAGTAAATGTTGCGTACCGTACTGAAGCATGTCCCCTATATCGAATATGATAAGCTCTGTCTTGTTCTTATGCAAGCGTAAACCTCTACCAATTGACTGTATTGTCTTAACTTTAGCTTTACCACCGCTACCGAAAACAATATAATGCAGATTTTTAATATTTATACCGGTACTGAATATCTTAGAAATAGCTACAATAACTATATCGTCCTCTTCTTCCATTAATTTCTTAATACGGTCTCTGTCTTCAACTGCTACTTCACCTCTAATAAAATAAACTTTCTTATCCGGGCAGGATTCCTGTATATAGCGATGTAGTGTTGTACCGTGATCAATATAGTCAACCAGTATCAGTGAATTTTTATCAAATTTTCTAGCTAGTGAGGATAACAGCTTATTTCTAAATTCATTATTAGCTAAGAAGTCGAGCTCAACCCTGTACCTATCAGACGGGTTGGTAATACTAGCAGGGTATTTCGGTTTACCTATATAGTCTAGTTGTAATATTTGAACCTTTACATCGGATATATAATTATCCTTCCTTAATGCAGCGCTATTCTTCTCATATATGACAGGTCCTATCTTGCCTATTATATTCCACTGATCAATTAGCTCTTCAGGCATAGTACCTGTCAATCCAAACTTATGTGGTGTTCTAACCGTCTTAAGGATCTTGTTTATCTTATTACCTCGACGGAGCTTGTGTACTTCGTCTATAACACAAACGTCAATATCACGTAACCAGTCAACATTGGACTTGGAACTCTGTAGTATACCGAGGTTACATATAATGACATTAGATCCTAAATTTAGCTCATGGTTACCAGTCCATTTTGAATATTGGAAGTTAACGCCATAGTCTGTAAAGTCATCTGAAGTTTGATTTACAAGACCAAGGTCAGGTACAATTAGAGCGCATTTAAAATTATTGTCTGCTTTGTACAGAGTATCAAGTAACGTTGCGATCGTCAACGTCTTACCGCCTGCAGTAGCAAGTATTACGGTACCTCTACCGTTAGTTATACAGTTGTTAACAATCTTATCTTGATATGATCTCAGCTTTAGCTTTAATTTAGATATACTACTAACATTGAACGATGGCCTTACATGTCTATGAAAATCTTCCGTACAAACAACATTCGCATCAATCTGACTTTCGGATATGAACTTATTAATCTCATCGTATAAACCTATATCAAATCTACCTGCTGGTGTTATGGAGTATGTCCTCGCTGAAGACCATCTACCTCTCATTCTAGCAAACTTAGCAGCCTCATTCTTCACAGAGAAGCGCTCTCGGATTTCATCAAAGAAATCACCTGACACTATTGCCTGTCTACGGCCATTGTCCCAATCAAATTTAATTGTTATCATTGTAGCTCTAACTTCATAATCTCGGTTATGTTTCTAATATCAAATGTCATACTGCTGAGTATTCGTTCTGTTTTTTCGAGAAACTCAATTATGTGTTTCATCTCTTCAATATCTTTATCTATCGTCACGATAGCATCTAGTGTTTTAATCTTTGTCTCAGCTGTCGGTCTGCTAATCGTTACAGGGCTCTCCTTGACTAGCTTATCGGCTAGCTGATTAATTACCTTTCTACGCTTAGCAAACAGATCTGTTAACGATATTTTTGATCGTATTAACCGGCCAGTCCATTTATGTTTGATACCTGGCAATTTCATCTGCTTGTCTCTCACAGTAAATTCATCTAGATACGTATCCTCTGTAAGCTCCTCCATGTATCGCGTCAGTAAGACCATTATTACATAAATAATAGTATACAAACATGTACTTTGCAAACGTTTTTTTCAAACTTCTTGAAAATACTACTGATACAGCCGGTGTAGGGGGTACAGGAGGCGTAGATTCACATGACTTTATTGAGCCTGGTGATGGTAGAATGATGCCGCATTTTCAGCCCAATAAAAAGCAGAGAAAAAAATCTAAAAAACGAACTAAAAAACGAAAGCGTAAGCAAAGAGAAGAATCTTCTATACCTATTGCTCGGCGCGGTAAGCCTGAAACAATTTTTATTGATACAAAGTAAGTCTCGCATAATTACTTGTGATGGATTTAGGTCATTGGAAATTTATGGGTGACTTTCCTAAAGACTGTTTCGGATTTATATATCAGATACAGAACCTCAGGACGTTCAAGAAGTATATAGGTAAGAAACAAGTTCGAAAAATCATAAAAAGACCTCCCCTTAAAGGTAAGAAGAATAAGCGACATGTAATAACGGAATCGGACTGGAAAGATTACACAGGAAGCTGTACAGAGCTAAACGATGAAATAAATGTTGTGGGAAAGGGAGATTTTTCTTTCACTATTCTGAGAATATGCTATAATAAATGGGAACTTGCTTATTATGAAGCTGAATTACAATTTCAACTTGGCGTTTTATTACGAGATGATTATTACAACGGCATTATTAATTGCAGAGTAGGAAATAGACCGAAAAATAAATGACAATAGCACTACCTCTACACAATATCCGTATAATAAACTTCGATGCAATATTTAAGAGTTATATTCAGACAGATCTTCTTAATGAATTACATGAATTCGGTCTGATAAAGGATGACAGTATAAACATTAAGCATAAGGATGTTAAGCGTTTGTTATACCATCATATAATACACGGTCTCTGTGAACATATACTCGCTCTCAAGTGTAAAGAGAGGGTCGTTATATTTCACTACGTAAATGCATTACCACCGGGAGAGCTGCGCATGTACGTAGATCATGATGAGTATAGAGACTTCATAAACAAGTTTATTTTGAGACTAACTAAGATGTTACCTGTTAAGTTTATATTTGGCAATTCTTCATTCAATAGTACTAAGCAGGGAATTAAAAACACTGGTGAGCATGCTGAACTAGTAAACACTGCAAAGCACATCATCGATAAATTCAACATCGGGAAATACAACTTTAATAAAATTAGGTATTTCGCAAAGAAATACGGTTTACAGTTTTTATCGAATAACTTTTTTAAGAAAGTTTGTAATAAGCAGTTGATAATGAGGTGACTGACGATTAAAGTCTTAAGACGGTGATACGGAGAACCTGACAAACGCGTACGATCCGATTTATCTCAACGATTCAAGGTGCACCACCGGATATATTCAATTATTCGAATAAATAATTTAAGTATGGGAAAGCTTGAAGACTTTATTACTGATTATACAACGAAAGCTGATATTTTACTCGAACTCGAAGCGGTACCAGCGCCTCCACCAATTGCTGGACCGTTACCTGTAGAGGGTGAACCTTTAGCAGCGGGCGCGCAGGATGTGGCCGCGGATACACCTGAGGTTACTGAACCTAAAAGCCTGACTACCCCTGGATACGCGAGCCTCGTTGAAGACGCAATTATGTTACTTCGAATAGGTATGATGAAGGGTGAAGATTGGAGAATGGACGACAATAGAGTGAACGACTTGTTTGATGATGACGTTGATAGCGGTGATGACTCCAAAAACCAAAATGTTACAGCCATGCATGAAACCATCCGTGATCTAATTAGAGATTACAAAGGTGAAATTGAATAATGGATACGTTTAAGAAATATTATACACTGCTAAACGAGGGTGGCGCTGGAGGTCACATGGCTCATCCTTTCGATCTAGATGGTGTCAATACTGGCAAGCAATTATTAGCTCTCTTTAACAAGACAGTAAAGCATATTGAAAATAAATCAGCTGCAGTAAAGCTTGATGGTGTTAATGTGTCTGTTAAACTCGTAAATCACATTAATGGTGGCTGGGAATGGGCAATGGATAGAGGATCGGCCAAAGATATAGATGTTGAAGGCATTACAATGGATAAACTTGAGGAAAGATTCCCCCCTCACATCGATATAGATACTGAAACAGGTCAATTAAAAGAGACTGCACATGGTATGATTAAGGCAGGTCAGATTTTACTAGCAATTCTTAACGAAGCCATCGCTGATCCAGTTGTATTCAAGGCTGCTAAAAAGTTAAAATTAATGTCTACCGGGAAACCTGGCGAAGGCCATTACTTAAACGCTGAGTTCATTGAGAAGAGTGGTACGAACGTTATTAAGTATGGCAAAAACATGATAGCCTTTCATGGTGTTAATAAATTTAAATGGAAAAAGACGATGAAGTCGCGAGTGAGTCAAGAAGTAGATTACAACCGCACTGCATTTAATGAATTCATAGCTGCAGTACATAGATTCTCAGCTCGCGCTGATGAAGAGGGTAATAAAGTATATGATTTTGATACTCATGGTACAATCGATGTTTCGTTTAAGAGTGATCCAGATTTTGATAGTGTACTCGATACAAAAATTGAAATTATGCTTACTCATGAGCGAAGCGAAAAGAGAACCTTACGTCAGTGGTTATTCGGAGCAAGGAACCCTAGAGACGCAAAAATAACAAACGTTGATGGTAAGAAGATTCTGGCAATGCTCAAGCAAGTATACCAATATGTGATAGGATCAGATAATGTCTCTGTTGGACCCTTAAGTGAATATATACCTGACCCGAAAGAAGCAGCAATTGCAATCGACGCTTCAATATTTTGGCATGCAACAAGACTACTTGGTGTTGAGATTAATGAGAATCTAGAAACATTTGATAATAAGTCTATACCCGTTGGTGAAGGTATTGTAGTTAGAGATTTACCTAAAGGTCGAGGCAATGTACATCAACCATTTAAGATTACCGGTGAGTTTATTATCGGTGGTCTTCGATCAAGCTTTTAAATGTCGTTCGATAATACATATAATGTGTTAATGGCCTCCGTCTTAATGGAGAATGTCAATACACGTGTTGCTTTACTACCAGGAGGATTTAAACCACCTCATAAAGGTCACTTTGAGGCTTTAAAGCATATTATCGATACCCATGCATGCTCAAAGGCTGTAGTTTTTATAGGTAATAAAGACAGGGATGGTATAACAGCTAGTCAAGCTGAAATGATATGGAATATATACGGAGATAATATAGCCGACGTTGACGTGGATGTTAGAATATCTGAAGTCACACCTGTAAAGTCTGTTTATGAGTACGCTGATGAGCATAGAAATGACGATCTCTTTATTGGAGCCGGTGTATTGGACATGAGACGGTATGATTGGTTTAAGAAACATGAAGATGAGTATCCAAACGTTTCATTAGTTGAAATCCCTGATCAATTCGGTCGTATTAGTGGTACCGAGGTTAGAGAAAAAATTCATAATAAGAGCGATGACGTATTAGAGTTCATTCCAAAACTACATGATCATGATGATGTTGAGCGTATCGCTAAAATTCTTGGGTTAAGATAGATCTCTAACAAAATCGTAGAACTCTTGTCGAGTTAAGTCGGTTTTATCTAAAAATGCACCAGACATACGTGCTGTCTTCATAGTTGAGTCATGTTTTACACCTCTAACACATGCACACATATGGTTCGCTGATACTAATACAGCTACTCCCTTGTTACCTTCACATACTTTATCAATATGCTTATGAATTTGCATAGTTAAGTTCTCTTGAACCTGTGGCCTGCGCGCAAACCACTCAACAATTCGGTTTAATTTACTCAATCCAATCACTTTACCATCCTTACCTGGTATATAAGCGACGTGTGTATGGCCAATAAAGGGTAAATGGTGATGAGAACAGAAGGAATTGGTTGTAATATTACCTTGAAACACTAATCCATCGTAATTATCAACATTATCGAAGGCAGTAATCTTAGGAGGGTCAGTAAAGCACCCCTCTGCTAAGTCATTTACAAAAGCTTTCGCAACTCTTCTCGGGGTATCAGCACTGTTTGGATCATCCTTCCAATCAAAACCAAGAGCGGTCATATAGTTACCGTAGTGGTATGCGGCATTTTCAATAATTTCCTCTTTATCTTCAGGTGATCGAGGCATATTTCCATTAGCGTATGGTAGTTTAAATTCGTCAACACTCATAAATCACCATAATTATAGTATAACGAACGCGAAAATCAATAAATATTTTATATGCATTCGTTTAATGAAGGAGTTGAAGATTTACTTGCGATGTTCGCACCACAGCATAGTGAAGAAGAAGTTATAGACGGTCCGTTTGAAGACTTTAGACGTTTTGCAGTCAATTACGCAATGGAACATGATAGCTTACCCGCCGATCATCAAGTCATTCGTCAAATTGAAAATTCACCCAGCGTTGATGAGATGGAAACACTTCTACGTAATAATCTTGACTACTGTGATGACTGTATGGTTAAGTTGTTTAAGGCTTATTTCGCTAGCTCGCAAGAGCCAGAGGAAGAGGACGACTGTGGATGTGATGGCGGTAGTACAGATGAACATTCACCTTTCCCTCCGGATGTTGGACCTGGATGTGGTTGATAAAAAGTCCTTGAACTTCTCATCTCGTATACTATAATTAGGTGTATGGGAAAATTTCAAAGCACTAAAGTTATAGACCTAGGTAGCTGTGCGTTTAGACAACCTAAAGCATCCTCGCATTGTAAATTTGTTCATGGTTACAGATTAAAAGCTAAATTTTGG
>TARA_R110002050_G_scaffold79882_4_pt1 | contig 15143 bp, 10 predicted proteins | sample TARA_R110002050 | Tara Oceans TARA_R110002050 (sample SAMEA4396988) | marine metagenome | biome: Polar Biome; feature: [DCM] deep chlorophyll maximum layer (ENVO:01000326); material: water (ENVO:00002006), including particulate matter (ENVO:01000060) such as... | depth 25 m
TTCTCGACTATCATAGCATCTGCTTTAGCCGCCTTTACCCTGGATTTCTGTGGAAAAAACCATAATGGAATAGTAATTCCCGCCTGTAAGGTATTAAAACCAGATACATCATCAACTACCTGTTTTCCGAAGCTGAAACTGAACTTGGGCAAAAACTGTGATTTTTCAACTCCAACATTCGCTTGGCTTACTTTAGTGTTTTGCAAGGCAAATTGCAATATTGGATTATTCTCTACCGAAATTGAATCTCTAGTACCCATAAAAGTCAATATTTTATATTGTCCTTCTTCAGTTTCAAAGGTATCCTCCATACCCAAATACTGCTTTAGGGCACGCTTGGCAATTTCAATATCATCATAGGCCTGTTGCCTTAACACTTGTATTTGTTGATATTCAGAAGACGCTGCAATAAATTCCAACTTTCCTGTCTCTCCTGTTTCATATCGCAATTCGGCCGCAGACTTAAAATTGGTGTAAACACTATCCAATTCTTTAGCAAAACGCAATTGGGCTTTGCTATAGTTTATTTGGTCATACGCTTGCATCACATTGCGAATCAGTTGTTTTTCGTTCAACACATAGAATTTTTCTCCCAAAGAAACACGCTCTTTATAAAACTTAACTTTTGAAAAACCGGAAAGCAAATCTATATTTCCCTGTTGTACACCGATAGTGGTCTGTATTCCTGGAAGATTATTGCCATATTCCTCTTTACCAGTAAATACTTGGGTACTTCCAAGGTCAAAGCTTGTTCCTTTCATCGCCTTTTCTCTATCAATAAACGCTTGACTTTCCTTAAGAGAAGGGTAATTCTCTTTTGCCATTGCAATAGCTTCTTCCAAGGTAATGGTCTGGGCCATTTGGTTGTCCTGTGCGGTAGCGGAATTTGATGTCAAAAATCCTCCCAAACTCAATAATACAATAATAACCGTTGTACTTTTCTTGATGTAACTTACGTCTCCACCATTTTCATTCTTTTCTTTTCGGGATTCCAGCCAATAATATAATACCGGAATCACAACAAGGGTCAAAAACGTTGCAGTAATCAAGCCTCCAATAACCACTGTTGCCAATGGCCGTTGTACTTCCGAACCTCCAGAGGTAGAAACCGCCATTGGGATAAAGCCCATAATGGCCGCGGTAGCCGTCAGCAAAATTGGGCGTAAACGCTCGTAGGTGGCTTCGTATATTCTGGCTTTTAAATTTGTCATTCCACTTTCTTTTAGTTCATTGAATTTGTTTATCAGTACCAATCCGTTTAAAACCGCAACCCCAAAGAGCACAATAAAACCAACACCTGCCGAAATACTAAAAGGCATACCCCGTATCAATAGTGCAAAGACACCTCCAATAGCGGCCAAAGGCACCGCCATATATATCATAACCGATTGTGAAAACGAGTTTAATGCAAAATAGAGCAATATAAATATGAGCGCAAGGGCAATAGGTACTACAATCATTAAACGGGCTGATGCTCGTTGAAGATTTTCAAAAGAACCACCATAGGTTACATAATAGCCTGGGGGCAGTTTCACTTCCCTTTCAAGTTTTTGCTGGATTTCCTCGACCATGGATTTTACATCACGACCACGTACATTTACGCCTACTGAAATACGGCGATAGGTATTGTCCCTTGAAATTTGCATTGGGCCCGGTTTATAACTGATATCTGCCAATTCCTTTAAAGGCACTTGGTTGCCATTAGGCAAATCGATATAGAGGTCCTTAAGATTGTTAATGTCCTTACGGTATCCTTCCGCCAATCGAATGACCACATCAAACCTTTTTTCACCTTCAAAAATCACACCGGCCTGTTCACCAGCAAAGGCAGCACTTACATAATCATTTAACTTATCAATGGTTACGCCATACTGTGCCATTTTTGCCCGGTTGTAGACCACTGTCATTTGTGGTAAACCACTGGTGGCCTCTATACGTACATCGCCAGCACCTTGTACCGTTCTTACTACAGCAGCAATCTCTTCTATTTTTTTGGCCAAAACACCTAAATCCTCACCGTACAGTTTTATCGCAACATCTTCACGTACTCCCGTTAACAACTCATTAAAACGGAGTTCTACGGGTTGTGTAAACACAAAGTTTACTCCTGGAATAACGGATATTTTTTCTTTTATCTTTTCAATTAGTTCCTCTTTAGTTTCCGCGGTAGTCCATTTGCTCTTATCTTTTTCCAGAATAATATAGCTATCGGCAATATCCATGGGCATTGGATCGGTTGGGATTTCTGCCACACCAATTCTTGAGACCATCGTTTTTACTTCTGGAAACTGCTTTACAATGTTTTGAATTTTTTTTGAAGCCTCAATAGATTCAGTAAGGCTACTTCCAGGTTTTATCAATGCCTGCATGGCAATATCACCTTCGTCCAATTTCGGGATGAATTCTCCACCCATATTACTAAAAACAAAACCGGCAACAACTAACAATCCAATAGCACCAATCAGGATTCCAGCCTTAAACCGAAGTGCAAACGTTAACAATGGCTTATAGGCCCGGTTCAATGCAGACATTATCTTATCGCTAAACTTATCAATATTGTTTTCAAACTTTGCGAACCAATTATTTGGGTTTTGAGCAGGTTTTAAAAACAGAGCAGCCGCCATCGGCACATAAGTAAGACATAGAATTATGGCTCCCAAAACTGCAAAACCAAAAGTAAATGCCATAGGACGGAACATTTTCCCTTCAACTCCAGTTAAAAACAGAATAGGTGTAAATACAATTAAGATGATCAACTGCCCAAAAAAGGCCGAATTCATCATGGTACTCCCTGAATCATAGGCAATTTCATCCATTTCTGCTTGTCCAATGAGGGTCTTGGATTTTTTCAAACGTTGATGGATTTGGAGTACCATGCCTTCCACTATAATTACGGCACCATCTACTATAATCCCAAAGTCTATAGCTCCAAGAGACATTAAATTAGCCCATACACCAAACTGTTTCATCAAAATAAATGCAAACAAAAGCGATAAAGGAATTACCGAAGCTGTTATCAAACCACCTCGGAAACTTCCCAATAGCAGCACCAAAACAAAAATCACAATCAATGAGCCCTCTATAAGGTTTTTTTCCACGGTACTCGTTGTTCTTGCAATCAGCTCACTTCTACTCAAAAAAGGTTCTATATAAACCCCTTCTGGCAGCGATTTTTGAATTTCATCAATACGCTTTTGTACATTGTTTATAACATTGCTTGGGCTTTGTCCCTTAAGCATAAGTATTTGTCCACCTACTGATTCGTGGCCATCTTGGGTGAATGCACCATAACGTACCTGATTTCCGAAACCTACTTTTTCAGCCACATCACGAATTAAAATTGGGCTTCCATTTTGCGTGGTCACCACGGTGTTTTCCAAGTCTTTTAAACTACGTGCCAATCCTTCACCTCTAATAAAATTAGCCTGATGGTTTTTTTCGATATAAGCACCTCCCGTATTGGCGTTGTTCACTTTTAGAGCTTCAAAGACTTGGTTCATGGTGATACCGAAACTTTTTAATTTATCTGGGTTGATAGCAACCTCATATTGCTTAACAAAACCTCCAAATGCATTTACCTCTACCACGCCAGGAACCAATGCCATTTGGCGTTTTACAATCCAATCTTGTATGGTACGAAGTTCCATCGCATCATATTTGTCTTCATAGCCCTCTTTAACTTTTAGCGTATATTGAAATATTTCACCCAAACCTGTCGTTATTGGTGCCATAAAGGGCTTTCCGAAACCTTCGGGTATTTCTGAGCTAACATCTGCTAGCTTTTCCTGTACCAACTGTCTTGGGAGATAGGTTCCTGCCTCATCCTTAAAAACTATGGTTACTACGGACAGACCAAAACGGGACACAGAACGCAGTTCTATAACATCAGGGAGGTTTGCCATAGCCAACTCAACAGGATAGGTTACAAATTGTTCAATATCTTCTGTGCCAAGGTTTGGCGCTACGGTTATTACTTGTACTTGGTTGTTTGTTATATCGGGTACAGAACCCAGGTTTATAGTGGTCATAGACCAAATGCCCGTACCAACAAGTGCCACTATAAATAAGCCAATAATAAATTTATTATTAATGGAAAATGAAATGATTTTATTAATCATGGAATAATAGTTATAATGAATTTATAAATAAAGAATAGTAACCAATAGCTGTTATTGGCGACTTGAATTTATAAAATACCTGCATTTGCAGGTATTCATTATACCTGTGGTGGTTGTAAGATGGAGGCACTAAAGTCCTTTTCCAGACCTTTAAAGTGGTAAAACACTATTGTAGAAATATCAGTTGATGCTACTGCAAATTCAATAACCTCAAAATGTGTTACATGAACTTGGCAGCAATGGCATATACAAAAGGGCGAACATAAATCCAATCCTTGATGTTGATGGTCGTTGTTTGGACTCTGAGAAATCTCAGTTTTAACTTCGTTGTTGAGCATACCATTATCTTCGCAAGGAGCTAAATTAAGCGAGAAGATGTATAATGCTAATATGAATGCTGAAAATTTCATTGTGGCAAAGATATAAATTATTCAATGCAATGGTTGTGCAAATAAATAAAATCCCTATGAACAAAAACTTATGAAATTTTGATTAAATCACAAATCAAAACATGGAGCAATAGAAAAAGATAAAAAATAGAACTATCCCATATACCTATCTATTTCGTAGCCATCCTTGCACTATCTATATCATACCCATGTAATATAATTGTTTTATGTATAATAATTGCTTTTTACCAATATTTGTCCAAACAAATGAAACGGTAATTTTGACTCCAATCATTATTTTGACGAAAAACTCTTTGAAGAACACTTTCTCGGCTCTATCCAATAAAACTGAATTTATAGTTCTTGGTAACTAAAATTAGAAAATACAAAAAGAGCTGAAGTAATTACTTCGGCTCTTTTAAGATTTTAAAAGTAAATTTAATATTCTTCAACTCTCAGTTGAAAATTAATATCAATAGTATCTTTTACGACTATGAGCCCAAAGGCTTTTTTTGGTGGCTCTAAATTAAAATCACGAAGATTTAAACTCAATATACCTTTAATAAGTAATGTGTCTTCACCTTCAAATTCGATAGGTATGCTATAAGATCTTGTAATACCTGCAATCTCTATATCCAATAGTGCTTGGATTCGATTTTCATTATTTGGGTCTTCACTTATTTCCTTTAATTTAATGAATATGTGTGGGTAAGTTTCCGATTTTAAAAGTTTTTGAAAATCATTGTTTATTCCTGTTCCTCCACAATCAAAATTAGCATTATCTAATACTAAGGTTGTTTTATCAAAAATAATCTCATCTTTATATTTCCTAAAAAAAACAGGAATAGGTTTATTCAATTTTGAGACATTGTATTGACACTTAAATGTACTGATATTTGTTTTTCCTTTAATAAGAATTTTGCTGGTGGGTGCTATTAAAACAGACGTACTTCCAACAAACGCATTTGTAAAAGCCAATGTTGCTAAAATAGAGATAAAAAATAGAATCTTTTTCATGTCCTTATTTATTAACTAATGGTTTTCAGGTTTTAATAATTAAAAAAAGTAAGTCTAAAAGTATACGAGTCTTTTAATTAAATTTCTAACTCATAATTATACTTTTAGACTTACCATTGTACTTATTTTTTTAGAAACTTATAACTGCTTCAGCTATGAGTCCGTTAAATTTACCATCTTCTAAAAGGTTTCCTGCTGGATAATCTTTATATTTTTGAACTACATATTCGGCTTTCATCAAGATGTTTTTGGTCATAAACCAACCAGCTCCTAATTGAAATCTATTGATGTTTACATCGTCTCCACTAGCTAGTTCAGCATTTACGGTATTGTAACGGCCGCCAAAATACAAGTTTTCAGAATTTCCAAATCTGTAAAGAATCTCACCGGCATATTGTTGTGTTTGTCTTCTGCTGCTTTCTGCCAAACTTCTACCTGAAGTTAATTCAACTGTACCAAAAGCTTCTAAACCACCATATTTAATAAATGGGTTTATCATTACGGCTGTGATTTTATTTTTAAAACCAGGATCAAAACGACCAGATCTAAAGTTATCGCTTGTAGCAGTGGCATCTTCCATAACGCTGTAATATCTAGAACCTGCTCTATCTGCGGTGTACAAATATACACTTGGTGCATAGCCTGTGTTGTACAACGAACCTGTTAACCTGAATCTGAAATCGTCAGTTATTTGTTTGTCGTATCCAATTTTTGCCAAGAAAGCTGCGCCTCCTGTAGTTCCATTTGATTCTTTTACGTTTTGGTTTAATTTACCGTTGCTAAAACCAATCATACCTAAAAATCCACTATCAGTTCTGTACAACAACTCAGCACCAACCTCTGTAGTAAATGAATCCATAATTAAGTTACCAACAAATGGGTTGTAAATGGCTTGGGCATTATCACTTCTTCTAAAATGGGCATCGCCATAGTTGTTTTCCATGTGGCCTATTTTAATAGTGGCATGGCTCATGAAGTCTTCCAAGAATCCTTTACTAATAAAATCCAATTTATCAATTTGGAAATATCCGCCTTTTACATAAGTATTATTGTGGTGTCTAGATGATAAATACGTTCTTAAGTGCATTCTTACGCCTTCTGCCAATACAACATCTAAATCTAAGTTAGCCGTTGCCAAGTTAAAGTTGCTTCCTATTTTTCCTAAAGGAATAGCTCCTGAGTTCTCGTTATCAAGCGCTTGGAATTGTAGAGTGGAGGCACCACCAATTCTTACTTGCACCCCATCAAAATTGGTCACACTGTCTTTTGGGCTTTCAAATACATTTAAGCCACGTTGGTCCGGCAACCTGTAATTGTTTAAATCTCTGTTTTGGGCATAAAAACCGAATCCTGTTAATATGGCCACCAATAGTATTGATTTTTTAAAATTTGTGTTCATAATTTCTGTTGTTTAATTGTTTTGATATTTAATTTATTTATTTACTTTTTTGATTTATTTGAATATTGTTGAAAATTCAACGGTAATTTCGTCGCCGGTGGTTATTGTTCCAAATAAGGCTGTTGGTGGTTCTATATTAAACTCGGTCATTTTAATTTTTTTCTCACCAGTCAGTTTAATTTTGGAATCGGTAACACTAAGTGTAAAATCTAAAGAGATAGTTTTTTTAACACCAGCAATGGTTAAATCTCCAATGGCATTTACATCAAACACTCCATTATCTTTGCTAATGGTTTTTTTAACTTCAGTTAATTGGAATGAAATAGTTTTATACTTATCCGTTTTTAAAGCTTTATAAGTGTTTTTATCCATACCACGTTTGCCACTTTTTAAACTTTCAGCCACAATATTAATATTGATTTTTTCTATTTGACCAGTTTCAAGGTTGTTGAAATTTATTTTGCCGCTTTGGTCTTCAGCAACTTCATGCCAATCGTGTATGCTAGAAGTTCCCATAATTTTTAATGATGATTCTTCTTTTAATAATTTAAACTCTTGGGCTTGAGTTAAATTAAATGTTACTGTTAATAGAATTATCAAACTTAAAATTCTAGTACTTATTTTATGCGTTTTCATTTTAAAGTTATTTTTTGATTTTTAATTTTGGTACAAATTTCTATACCAAATAGAGTGTAAAATATGATGTTTATCATATCTTAACATAGAAGTCATCTTGATTTTTTGAGTTACAACCTCTTTTATTTATTATTTTTGTTTTCTTCCAGAAGATCTAATTAGAAATCATCATAATAAAATTCATATTTAAAGTATTATTTGACATCATATTGAATTCGCCCATATTTTGTTCATTTCCAACAGGGTTCATAATATAACCGTCTAATTCAGCTTCAATAGTATACATTCCTTGCGGAATTCCAATAAACGTATAATTTCCATTATCATCAGAATGGGTTGTGGTATAAAGTGCTCCATTATACATCAATGAAATAGTAGCATTTGGTAAATTTCCAACAGTATCCTGCACATTGCCGTGAATGGTTCCAGACGTTGACATATCCACAATACGCATGGTTGGCATAAAGGTAAAACCGCTCATACTCATCATCATATTAGATCCAGATCCAGTGAAGTTCACACCCTCAAGCATAAATGATTGATTAACATCCATATCTAACAAAAACTCGCTCATACCACCTTCTGTAATAGTTAAGGCATTATTTAAAGTGATATCAATACTTTTGTTGTTTGAATTTAACATCATCCCACCTTGCATCATGCCGTTACCAGAATAGCCATCTTGATTCATATTATATGTGTACGTATCACCATTTTTAGTGACCATTTCTGTAGATGACACATATAAACGCATCAAATCATAATTTCCTACGGGAATTTCAGTATTTGCCATGGTTTCAGTTATACCATTTATCAGTTCTAATAAATTATATGTCATCGGTGTATTCATGATGTTTATCATAGAATTAGTATCAGCATTATTGCCGATTTCAATTTTATCAATGGTTACACTTGCCGACATGAATTGATCATAATGCATGGGTGCATCACTCAGTTTAACTGAAAGCTTGCCTTTTGGTTCGGCTGTGTCATCTGAGCAACTTGCTACAGCTATTAACAATAGTGTAACGAAAAAATATTTTATATTTTTCATTTTAATGTATTTTAAAATTAATTATAACGTATTTAAAGTTTGGTCGGTTATAATTTATAATGTAAAAGGAAGTTCAAACAAAATAGTTTCTAGAATGTTTGATTTAAAAAAGCAGTAGAATATTAAATTCGGAAAACTTGGTATAAAATATTGAAGTCATGTGTATTTGGTGGTGGAAAGTAATTCTTGAAATGGATTGCCCTGTTTTCTTTTGGGTAAAATAAAACTGCATCAATTAAATTAAAGACTATGAAATTTTGTTGTTGATTATTGAGTTTTAAGATTGGTTCTTTTTCAAATATTGATCCATTTTTGAGTTGAATTTCTTCTTCGCAACATGTTTTTTTTGAATAAGAAGGGATATTACTTGCTAGCTCACATTTGCCTTCATCCATTCCACATTTCTCCGCATTTCCAAAAAAGGATTCAGAAAAAACATGGCCACCGCATAAGTGTTTTTCTACCGTAAAGGAAACAGATGAAAACAGCACCAATGCTATTAAGAAAAAGACAGCTATGTTAGAAAAAAATTTTTTCATATTTGAGCCCTAAATATTTAATTTTTAATGATTATTATAATTGAATTATCAAAATTATTACCCTGCAAGCTAAATGTTTTATGTATAATTAAAAATGACATTTATCATATTAAATCTCTTTTATAATCTCACATTTCTCAACCTCAAAGAGTTTGTGATTACAGATACTGAGCTAAAACTCATAGCTAAAGCCGCAATAATTGGTGACAATAACAATCCGAATACAGGGAATAAGACACCTGCAGCAATTGGCACGCCTAAAACATTATAAGCAAATGAGAAAAATAAATTTTGCTTGATATTTCTCATCACGGAATGACTTAAATTTTTTGCTTTAACAATTCCTTGTAAATCGCCTTTAACTAAGGTCATTGAAGCACTTTCAATAGCCACGTCTGTTCCTGTTCCCATAGCAATACCGACATTAGATTGGGCAAGCGCGGGCGCATCATTAATACCGTCGCCAGCCATGGCAACTATTTTACCTTCAGCTTGCAATTTTTTAATGACTTCTAATTTATCTTCAGGTAAGCAACTTGCTTTAAAACTGGTTAAATGTATCTCGTCTGCTACGGCCTTAGCTGTGTTTTCATTGTCCCCAGTTAACATAATAACTTCCACACCTTTATCCATTAATGATTTAACAGCTGCTTTACTTGTTTCTTTTATAGCATCCGAAATACTAACATAACCTACCGCAGCATTATTAACTGCAATATATGATACCGTTTTACCTAATTTTTGTTGTGAAACAATCTTGGCTTCTAATTCTTTAGAAACAGAAGCATTTATTTGTTCCATCAATTTTTTATTTCCTAAAGCAACTTTATTTTTAGCAACGGTTCCTATCACCCCTTTACCTGCAACAGCCTCAAAATCATCAACTTTTATAAGCTTTGTTTTATTTTGCTTCGCATAATTTACAACGGCTTGCGCCAATGGATGTTCACTATATTGATTTAGAGAAGCTATTTGCTGTAACAATTCGCTATTTTTATCATCCGTCGCATATACCTTTTCAACCGAGGGCTTTCCTTCGGTTAAGGTCCCTGTTTTATCAGTTATTAAAACATTTACCTTATTCATGGTTTCAAGTGCTTCAGCATTTTTTATTAATACACCATTTTGGGCACCTTTGCCAACACCTACCATAACCGACATGGGTGTTGCCAATCCTAACGCACATGGGCAAGCAATGATCAGCACTGCAACTGCATTAACAAAGGCATAAACCATGGCAGGTTCTGGGCCAAAATTGGCCCATATAATAAATGTTATGATAGAAACCAAAACCACAATGGGGACAAAATATTTAGAGATGGTATCCGCTAATTTTTGAATGGGAGCTCTGGATCGGCTCGCATCATTTACCATTTGGATAATTTGTGATAATAAGGTTTCAGAACCTACACGTTCCGCTTTCATAACAAAAGATTGTGTGCCGTTTATGGTGCCTGAACTTACTTTATCATCCACTGTTTTATCAACAGGAATTGGTTCCCCGGTAATCATGGATTCATCAATACTGCTTTTTCCTTCAAAAATTACGCCATCCACGGGGATTTTATCACCTGGCTTTACCCGCAACAAGTCCCCGGCTTTAATGTCATGAATGGACACTACTTTGTCTTCGCCATCCACTACTAAAGTGGCTTCCGAAGGTGCCAGTTTTAACAATTCTTTTATGGCGCCACTGGTTTGGCTATGTGCTCTGGCTTCTAATAATTGCCCTAATAAAACTAAGGTTAATATGACTGCTGTGGCTTCAAAATAAAGACTTACATCTCCACTATTGCCTTTAAACTCGGCAGGAAATACATCAGGAAATAAAAGACCGACAATGCTAAATATAAATGCAGCTCCGGTTCCTATGCCAACCAAGGTAAACATATTTAAATTCCAAGTTATAATAGATTTCCATGCGCGTTCAAAAAACATCCAACAGGCATAAAAAACTACTGGTAGTGTTAGTGCAAACTGAACCCAATCCCAATTATATTGCGGCATAATGCTTAATAATGGGTTTTTTGGCAAATACATGGCTAATGAAATCAATAAAACAGGCACAGCGAAAACAGTGGCAATCTTCATTTTTTTTGCCAACATATTGAATGTTTTTAATTCTTCGCTTTCATCGGGCTCCATTGGAATTAAATCCATACCACAAATTGGACAACTTCCCGGTACATCCTTTATAATTTCGGGATGCATAGGGCATGTATATTTGGTATCGCTAACTAATTTTGGTTGCTCAATTAAATCCATTCCGCATTTTGGGCAACTACCTGCTTTATCATAGGTTTTTTCCCCTTCACAATGCATTGGGCAATAAAACACGCCATTGCCTTCTTTTATAGGCCCATGGCTGTGTTGGTGCTCATCTGCATGCTTCTTGCTTTCTGTTTTTCCATGTTTTAGTCCTAAAGACTCTCTAGGCACCAAGGTCATTTTACATTTAGGACATTTCCCTGGCTCATCACTTACAACTTCTGGGTGCATTGGGCATGTATATTCAGCCTTTTGTTCTACTAAATGCATTCCACATATTGGGCAATCGCCGGCCTCTTTATAAGTTTTCTCTCCTTCGCAATGCATAGGGCAATAAAACTCGCTACTGCTTTCCTTTACACTTTCATGCGAATGCTTGTGGTTTTCTTGCTTATTGCTTTCTTGTCCGGGCATTTCAATAGTATAATGCAACCCCGCTTTTAATAAGGTGTCTTGCAATTTTTCTATTGAAATATGGGATGTCATTTCAACAACAACTTCTTCCTTTTTTAAATTTGCAGTTACTTGGGTAATTTCTTTTAAACTTCCTAAAGCACTTTCAACATTGGTTTTACAACCCATGCAAGTCATTCCTGTTATTTTATAAGTGTGTTTCATTATCTTATTTATCTAATTTTATGTTAAGGTCTATTTAAATCCTATCATATTATAAAGGATTTTGGTTAAAACGCATCATATTTTATTATTCTATTTACTTTTACTTAACTCACGTACATCCTCTAATATTTTCTACTTCTAACTTCCGAAATTCCAATAGACTGCAATTTAAAAGCTTTAATCCTAAACAATTAGCATATTTAATTTCTATAAAATAATCGATACTGTCGAAATACGTCTAGGACAAGCCATTTTTTTTATGTTGAGGATAATGTTCATTTTCTTTATGACTAAAACAAATATTACCTGGCGTTGGAAAGCGAATAATAGTAACCAGCAATAGTTCCTAATAAAAGAATAATTATAATGGCGAGTATTCCAATAATTTTATCTTTTCTTGAAATATCACTTTTCGTTTTATGTGATTTCCTTTTGTTCTTTCTTTTATTTCTTCTAGTTTCACTCACTTCTTTTTATTGTTATGTCTATAATAATAGCTAGTTATTAATGGTCATACAATTGCTTATCTAAAATTAATAGACGCGAATTTTAGATTTATCCTCCTAACCAAGCAATTGTTTAACCAATGCACCAACAACTATTAGAGCTATTATCGTGTAGACTATATAGTTGAGCCATTTCTTTATGTTAAACTTTTTGTTGGTGTTTTGGTGATTCTCTTTACAGCATTCTTTCATAATTGTTCTAGTACCTTTTGTTATTTACCATGTTAAATTTCCAATATTTAAAAATGTAAAACGCACGGCTACTAATCCATCAACCCAAAAACATTCTTCTTTCAAAATTCAATTTACAATTTCGGACCATTTTCTATACATTTTGGTCAAGTGGCTTTCTGTCACAGCTTGCTATTTTTTATACTGGGACATTCACTATTAGGAACGTTTAGGTTCATCACAGTCTTTAAACTGATCGGGAGTTTTTCCACACATACTGCATGGTTCTCCATTTTTATTGAGCATAGGGTTTTGGCTTGCACAGGTTCCGGCAAACTTACCTCCTTTTTTGGCCCAAAGTTTTATGGCTATTCCCGTTATTCCCAATCCTATTAGGATAAAAGTGATTAATAAAAGTTTCATCTTTTTAGAGTTTATCTATTTTTCTTGTTTTGCGAACCACCAAATTGCCTAAAGGACAATTATTAGTGGGATAATCCATAAATACATCATGATTTCTAGATTTTAAAATGTGCTCTAGTTTGTATGCATATTGCCCGTGTTCATTCCTTTGGCACTCATCATCTTGATGCAGGAATTCATACACTCATCGCTCATCATGCCTTGATCGTGCATCATTTGCATCATGTGAGTCATCATTTTTTCGTCTTTCATCATGGAGTGCATCATATTCATTGACATTATACTGTCATTCATCATATTCATACCTTCACTATTCATCATCATATTCATCATTCCTTTATCCCCTTGCATCATTTGCATAGCACGCGGATTGTTTTTCATTTTTCCCATAAATTCTGTCATCATATCATGGTCACCTACGATGTTTTGCATCATTTGACCTCTCATTTCTGGGTTTTGCATCATTGCATTTACATTGGCATCTTGTTTGCAGCTTGTTAAGGTAAACAGACCAATTACCGTTAAAAATGTTACTAATGTTTTCATAATATTTAAATTTATTGATTACTCTTTATATTGTGACTTATTTTGACTTTACTCTAGTTAAAATTAAGCATATCATGTTATTTCCCTTTACATAATTCGGGTCATTGTTTATACAATTTGGTCAAGGGTTTTTCTCTCCCATTGTTGCAAGTTTTTATATTCGGTCATTGACATGCCTGTTATGTTTTTAAATTGTCTTGCCAAGTGGCTACTTGACGCATAATTAAGGTTATAGGCTATTTCAGAAAAATTTAATTCTCCCAACTGCATATATTCTTTTACCTTTTCAATTTTTAGGTTAATTTCATATTTTTCAATGGTCATACCTTCAGTTTTACTGAACAGCTTACTTAAGGCAGAATAGGATTTGTTGAAATTTTTAGACAAATAAGAAGAAATATTTAAGTTGTCTTGATTTTCGATTTTTTTTATAAGTGCAATCTTTATTTCTTCAATCAATACTTCTGTTTCATCTTTGATAATCTCAAAACCGTGTTTTTTAAGATTTTCTTCTAATTTAGAATTATCTTTAGGCATACTTTCATTAAAAACTACCTGTCCTAATTTAAGTGAAACTATATTATAACCCAGTGCATCCAACTCTCTTTTCACCGTTGCCTTGCATCGGTTGCATACCATATTTTTTATATAAAGTGTCTTTTTCATTTTTTATTTAGATAAAACATCCATACCAACAACTATTGGGTATTCACAAAAAGGCTTTCAATGCCAATCCTATTAAAAGAATCAAAGCAAATAGATAGACTATCAAACGTTTGAAACCTAATTTTAAAAAATTGAAACCCTTCCAATCTCCATCTTTTTTCTTTTTCTTAATGTTGTAATAAACCAAAACACTTGTTATTACAGCGAAGACCATATTAAACCAGAACGTATAATCTATTTTAAAAGTTCTGCCATCGGCTTGTTTTTTAACAGATTCCGGTATAGCATCAAAAAGTTCAAACCCATAATCCAAAATTAAGGCCGTGAATAAAATACTTATGTACATGATCCCTGCAATATATAAGGCTACCTTTATTCCGTAATATTTTCTGTTCATGTCTACTAAAGGAGGCACCATCAAATCAGAATATATAAATCCCATTACTCCGGTAAATGCTACTCCTGAACCAGCAAGTACTGTAGCCAAAGGAATGTTTCCCATTGACCCTATAAAGGTAAGGGCAGCTACAAAAGGAGCCACCGCTGCATTCTCTAACCGAATCCAAAATCCAGGTTCCCCAGACATGGGCACCATATCCTGTAGAAATATGGCCTGCCAAAAACTATCTGGAACAAAAACCGCTACAAATCCTGCAATTACAAAACCAATCAAGATATCCTCCCAGGCCATTCCCCACTCCATACTATAGCTTTTGCTGACCATATACCATCCTTTTTTTGATTTTATGCGCTTTTTCCAATCAAAGTCTTCTTCTTTAATATCTGATTCCTT
>TARA_R110002050_G_scaffold117128_1_pt1 | contig 15140 bp, 15 predicted proteins | sample TARA_R110002050 | Tara Oceans TARA_R110002050 (sample SAMEA4396988) | marine metagenome | biome: Polar Biome; feature: [DCM] deep chlorophyll maximum layer (ENVO:01000326); material: water (ENVO:00002006), including particulate matter (ENVO:01000060) such as... | depth 25 m
TCCTAAGGATGGTAGAGTTAATTTTCCAGATTACCAATGTCGTATTCTCAAAAATACAAAAGAAATCAAGTGGAAAAATAAAGTCCACGAAGTCCTTACAGGATATAAGACAGAATCCCAACTACCTGCAAATGATGAGTTTTGTATCCACCATTTAAAAGATATAGATCGCCAGGAATTACAAAATGAATTTTATAATACATTATGATTAAAATAAAATTAACTAATTGGAATAAGGATAGAAATGAACCTACGTTTCGTCCCTTACTAATTAACCAAAGTTTATTTGCTCAAATAGGTATCCAGTTTGTAGAAGGGGGTAGTTATGATTTTGAGTTTATAGGAATGGCTGATTTTTTAGATAAAAGCATCTCATTAGAAGATAGTATTAATTATGGTCTAGAATGTATATCTAAAAAAAGTGGAGATTATTTTTTATTTGATGGATCAGATTCTACATCTATAATGGGAGCTTATGAGGTATTTAAAGAATCAAAAGCTATACATCTATTTAAATCAGCAAAAACAACTATAGAGCAATATAAAGAACCAACTGCATTTAATAAATGGTTTTTTGGAACAGGTAGTGATTTAGACCTATCTTACGATATTCCTCTTGACATATATGATAGTATTAAATTAAATGGTTGGAATTTTGGCCACTATAATCCTAGTTACTTAGATTCTGTAGGAGGGTACAAAGACAGAAATATAGACATATGTGCCATTTATATGGGACACCACCCTAAAAACTACTGCCATAAAGTAAGAGATGACATAGCTTATACAAAACATAGAACTAGGGCTTGGGATATATTAAAAACAACAAAACACATATCTTATGAAACGGATAAAAGACCCCTTCCAGAATTTGTAGATATAATGAGAAGAAGCAAATGTACTCTATCACCTTATGGACAAGGTGAATTGTGTTTTAGGGATTTTGAAATTATAAAATATGGTAGTATAATGATAAAACCCGATATGAGTAAAGTAATTACCCATCCTAACATATACATCCCTTATGAAACCTATATCCCATGTAATTTAGATTATTCTGATCTTATAGAAAAAATTCAATGGGTAAAAGATAATCCCATTAAATGTAAAGAGATAACTAATAATGCCCAAAAATTAGTTAAAGAACTATACACTGGGGAAAAATTAGTAACATATTGGCACAATATGCTGTCTACTTTAGATCAAGTATCTTATGAATAAAATACTATAATATGAAAATAAATTTATTTAAAAAATGGCTATATCACAGTTACTCAACTAATATACCACAAAACATATTTTCTATCTTTTTAAAAGAAGGCATCCCTACAGATAGAGTAGTACCTGCTTCTAAAATAGTACATTATTTATCTGAAATGCCTTGGTATACCCAAGAGAATCTTCTTGAGGATACTGGTCTTTCAAAAATAGAATTAATTGAATTAAATAAAATAATCCAAAATTCTGATTTCTTACAACAAATGATGGTTTTTGAAGGTTTAGGTAAAAAATATTGGAATACAATGCTATCACATGTTAAGAGTGGTAATATTGAAAAAGTTATAAATTATGAATATTCTCTTCCTTTACGTTTGACTTTATTCCCTGGTATGTCATGCATGTATTATTGTGGGTTTTGTGGAAGAAATCAAAAAGCAAAATATAAAGCAAAAGAAGTATTAGACATAGGTACACAAAAATTTAAGGATGCCATTTCAAGTCTTCCAAAAGGATCTACAATGTCAATTTCGGGGGGTTTAGAACCCTTAACTAATATGAAATTAGGTGAAATCATAACATATGGTAAAAAATTAGGGTATAAAATACCTTTAATAACAAATGCTCATATGTTAACCCCTAAGTATCTAAAAATGCAACCAGGAATTTGGGATTTAGATTCATTAAGAGTATCATTATATGGTACAGACCAAGAATCAACATTTGATATTACTAGACACCCAAAAGCATACGAGTTAGTTAAAAATAATATAATAGAATTTATTAAAGAACGAAATAAAAAAAATTCAGATTTAAAAATAGGTTTAAATTATATTATCATACCAGAAAATATACACACAGTATTACCTTTACTTGATTATATCAATGATATCCACTCTGAAATAGGAGAAGGCCAAGGAATAGATTTTCTTACAATACGTGAAGATTTTGGAAGTGTAACAGAAATCAATGATGATATAGATAAATCAGTAGAGGGAAGAAAGTACCATTTAGAGGGATTCCTATCAGATGAGCAACGAAAAGATTTAATTTCTATCTTTAATGAATTTAATACTAGAAAAAAGAAGGAATGTCCTAATATGCATGTTGATTTTGGATACGCTATGGTAGCTTTAGGGGAAGGAATTCTTGGTAAGCCCTTAGCTAGAGTAAAAGGAACAGAAATGAGAAAATCAGGATACCCCCAATTATCTGTAGCTATGGACAGTCATGGGGATATATTCCTTTATAAGGAAGCTGGATTTTTAGATAGGCCAGGAAATAAAAAATTCATAGCAGGTAGAGTAGATGAAAATAAAACATTCAGTAACGTTTTTGAAGAATTTATCAATAAAAAACATGCAATAGATTTGGATCATAATGATGATAGATTTATGGATTCATACGACCATTTAATTACACTTTTAGTTAACCAAGCAGAATCCGATATCAATATAGACATTCCATTTGAATTAGGTCCTGTTAAATTAAGAAGCAAACATTACTATGGCACAAATACAGATTTAAGTAATAATTGGTATAAAGATGAATCAAATTAAAATAGGCCAAATTGGTAAAGGTAGTTTTGGTAATAGAATATTAACAAAATTAAATAATATAAAAGATATATCTATAGAATGGGTTTGTGGTTCACAAGATAAATGGTGGAAACAGGAAAAAGTAGATTGGGTTATAGTAGCATCACCTAATGAATTTCACTACGAACAAGCTAAATATTTTTTAGAAAATGGTACTAATGTATTTTGTGAAAAACCGGGCACATTATGTTCTAAATCTTTGAAAGAACTTATACAAATATCTAAGGATAATAACTTATATTTTTATATTGATGATGTTTTAATGTGGGAAAATGCCTTACCACAAAATAGTTTTATATATAAAAAATGGGGGGGATTATCCGCTAATATAATAGATAGAATGGCTTATCACCATTTTTATATGATATTTAAGGAATTAAAAGATACAACTCCATCAATTAAAATAATAAAAAATAAAATAAGCCATAAAATATTTGAACTATCATTTTCTGGTTTAAAGTATAAATTTGAATATAATTTTTCATGGCATAAACCAAAAATACATAATATAAAACCACAGTATAATGGAGATGCTTTGGAAAAAATGTTAACTTATGTACTACATGGACAAGCAGATTTTAGTTTAAATTTACAAAGAAGTTTATTTGCTACTAAGATAAGTGAATATGTAAAAAAACACATATATGGGAAGTGTGCTGTTGTAGGAGCAGGTATTTATGGGATTACCGCAGCTACTAAATTAAAAACTAAAGGTTTTGATGTTGATTTATTTGAAGCCGAAGATGATATCTTAAAAGCAGCATCTGGGATAAATCAATATAGAATTCACAGAGGTTACCATTATCCTCGTAGTTTAGACACGATTAAATCTTGTAAGGATAATGAACAATCTTTTATAAAATATTATAATCAATCTATATTAGATAGAAATAGTAAACATTACTATTCTATAGCCACAGAAGATAGTCTAACAACAGCAGAACAATATCTTACAGTATTAGATAAAGCGGGATTAGAGTGGAAAATAGTAGATACTTTACCTAATTGTGATTTAACTATAGAAACTAAAGAAACCTTTTATAACCCTACTATATTAAAGAATATATGCCATAATAGGATAAAGGGAAATGGAATTAATTTAAAAACAAATACTCGTATTAAAGAAAAACTAATAGGATATAAATATAATATACATGCTACTTATTCGTCCCTAAATAGTTTAACTACTAAAAAACAAGACTATCAATTCGAATTGTGTGAAAAACCTTTATTTCAACTACCCCCACGATATAAAAACCAAAGCCTAGTAATAATGGATGGTCCTTTTATGTGTTTTGATCCTTATGCTAACACAGATTATCATTTGGGGGGCAATGTAGTACATGCTATCCATGTTCGTAATATAGGAGAAAAACCAGAAATCCCACCCCCGTATAAAAGATACATTAATAAGGGAATTATAAAAAACCCAAAATACACAAATGTAAGTAGATTTATTGAATCGGCTAAAAAATTCTTCCCCGAAATAGAACAATCAAAACATTTGGGTTCTATGTACACTATCCGTACAGTATTACCATATAAAGATGATACCGACGAAAGACCTACAATTGTAAATAAACAAGATAATAATATAGTTTTATTTAGTGGTAAAATTGGTAATTGTGTAGAAGCAGCTAATAGAATTGAAGAAATAATTAACGAATCATGAATTTTTCATATAACGAATATAGAAACATAATAAAGTTAATCCAACAGTTTTTACCTATAAAAGATTTTGCTGACATTACCCCTAAAACAGAGGAATTTTGTGTCATACGACATGATATTGAATTTTCAATAGATAGAGCAGCTAAATTAGCAGAAATAGAAAAACAGCTAGGTATAAGTACTACATACACTGTACAATTACGTAATAACACATATAATGCATTATCTGAAAAAAATATTGAATTAATACATTATATTAAAAGTTTAGGCCATTGTATTGCATTACATCAGAATCCCCCTTATATGTCTGAAGGGGATCTAAAAAAATATGTTTTAAAAGATATAGAAACTCTAGAACATTATTATGGTTTTGAAATAGATAGATATGCGTTTCATAGACCAAAACAAGAACAACTAGCAATGTATTTAAATATTCCTGGTAAAATAAATTGTTATGATAAATTATATTTCCATTATTTTAAAGGAAAAAAACCAGATTTAGATATAACTTATTTAGCAGATTCAAACCATAAATGGAAGTATGGTCACCCTGTAACAACAGATTTTAATGCAGTAACTAAATTACAATTAAATACTCACCCATTTTCATGGACAGAGCAAGGTTATGAAAATTATGGTAATTTTTTATCATTAATTAAAGAAAGAAATCAAGAAATGTTATTTGATATGGAATCTGAGAATAAAGCATTTCCAAAAGAATTATTATTATGAAAAATATAGTTATATTACCTATTTTTATTCCCCAAGACCCTAATTTACATAAATTTGGGGGATGGGAGTGGATGGAATATTCAAAACAAGCATGGCAATATTGGTGTGATAAGCATGGATATCAGTTAGTGATATATGACTCTCCACGAATAGAAGATACTACAAGCTTTAAAATCACAGTACAAAGATGGTTTGATATTTTTGATTTTTTAAAAGAAAAAAATATAGAATTTGACCAAGCACTTATGACAGATACTACATCTATACCTAGATGGGATTGTCCCGATTTTTTTAAATTAACTAAAAATAGATTAACTGTAAGACGAGAAATAGATAATTTAAATTGGGTATATGAAGGTATACAAGGTTATAAAGATATATTTGGTGGATATGATTTAGACATAACTAAATACTTTAATTCAGGGTTTGTAATATTTAATAAATCCCATGAATCTTTATTTAATAAATTTAAAGAAAAATATACATCCCAATCAGAAGAATTTTTAAACTTACAAAAAACAGTTAAAAGAGGTACTTGTCAAACTCCCCTTAATTATATAACTCAAATAAATAATATTAATGTAAATTATATATCTCCTTCGTTTAATGTATCTCATTTACCCCGAAAAGAATTATTAAGCCATAATTGGCAGTTAAAAGAAAGTAAAACCCCACACTTTATTAAATATGGTTATATATGGGTATTTAGTGGATTTGATAAAACTCAAAGAAATAATTTAATGAAACAGGTATGGGATATAGTTAAACATAATTACACTAAATCCCCTATAGAAAACATTTTAGACTCTATAAACCATAAAGATACCTATAAAAATGCAACCTCTAGAAAATTTAAAAAAGATTTATATGATTATTTTAAAGAAAGCCCACTAAAAACCGTGGTTGAATTTGGGTGTTGTAAAGGAGATACTACTAAAATTTTAAGCCTTATCTCGGAAAATGTATATGCATCTGATTTAGATAGTGCAAATATTGAAGACGCAAAAAACAAATGTATAAGTAGTTATAATATATCATTTGAAATAAAAGATGTAAACACAGAATGGAATTATTCTAACCCTGATTTAATATACTTAGATGCCCTGCATGACTATAATGGTATATTACAAGGATTAAATAGAATTAAAACACAATATCCTAACACAATAATAGTAATGGACGATTATGGCCATATAATGAACACAGTAAAACCTATTATTGATAATTTAATAAAAGAAGACAAAATTAATGTCTTAAAATGGGTAGGAGAAGATAAGGGTTATGTGGCTACTAATGGTAAAGAATTTATAGATAAAGAAGGATTAATTTTTAAATTTAAAAACTAATGAAAATAGCTTATTTAATGAATGGGGTTATTGGTGGTATTAGTGGGAAGAACTATGAAAATCATAATAAATCCTCAATTAAAGAAAAAATAATAAAATATACTGCAAAAACCCATCAGTTTTTACAAAATAAAGATATAGAAATTGATTATTTTATATTTTCATGGGAGCCCGATTTAAAAGAAGAATATATTAAAACATATAATCCTAAAAAAATTAAAAGTATATCTCAAATTACATTTGATATGCCTGACCATTTTTTACAACATAAAGATAATCCTAGAGTTCAAGCTCACTACTCTAGGTGGTATGGGGCTTTAAAAGTAAGTGAAATGTGTAAAGAATACTCATTAAAAAATAATGTAAATTATGATTTAATAGTAAATGCTAGATTAGATTTATGTTTTACAAGAGAAATAGACTTATCTAAATTTAACCCAAACCAATTCCATTTAGCTAAACCCATCAACCTCCCCCACTACAACTGGCCAAAAAATTCTGAAATGATTGACCATATTTTTATATCTAACCCCCAAAATATGTATAAATTTATGTCCTTATATAATAATATAGATGAATACACATCTCCAGGACAGTGTCCCCAATGGAAATTAATATCCAATCACTTTTTAAGTGTATGGCATCTGAAAAAATTAGGGCTATTAAAAGAAAACATAATCACAGACTTATTATTAAAAACGTTTGATGGGGAACCCACAATACCTACTCTTGGGCTATATGATGAAAGGTCAGATACAGATTATTACATTTTTAGACATAAAAATATAAAAAATTTTTAAAATGAGAGAAACAAGACCAGTAACCATTTTCTGTGATATAGATGGAACCTTAGTAAAACATGTTAGCCCTTTCGTTGCTACCCAACCCAATTTTTGTATGGAATTATTACCAGGTACTTTAGAAAAATTAGAGGAATGGGACAGAAAGGGATATAATATCATTTTAACCACAGGAAGAAGAGAAAGTATGAGAAAAGTAACTGAAAAACAGTTATCTGAAGTTGGAATTATATATGATCAGCTAATTATGGGAATTAAAGGGGGAAAACGATACTTAATAAACGATAGAAAACCAAATGGAAGTGAAAATTATGCTTCTGCAATTAACTTAACTAGAAACGAAGGAATAAATAACATTAAAATTAAATAAACATGAGTAAATTCGAACACATTAAAGACAAATTTATTAGAGAATCATTAGAAGAGTATAAAGGACCTATTGATAGTGCAAAACCAGATGGATTATCTGTAAGTAATTATAAAGTAGAAAAACCGTGGGGACATGAATTATGGTTAGAATTAAATGAATTTTATGCATATAAACGCATCCATATGAAAAAAGGAAATCAATGTAGTCTCCAATCACACGATTATAAAATTGAAGCTAATTATGTTATTGAAGGTGAAGCTGAAGTACTGTTAGAAAATGATAAAGGAGTTATGGAATCTAAAATATACAAAGCCGGTTCTGGGTGGACTGTACCTTTAGGCAGAAAACATAGAGTTATAGCTAGAGAAAGCTACACAGCATTAGAGGTATCAACACCCCATCTTAATGATGTAATAAGATACGAAGACGATACAAACAGAGTGTCAGGTAAAATAGATAGTGAGCATGGAAAAGGATAAAATCCATTGTCCAGCTTGTGATAAACAAGGAGCATATGTTACTGATTATGTAGGTAATAAAAAAGCCATGGCTAAGTTTTGTAGAAATTGTGATACAAGAATAGAAGAAAAATATAAACTTTGTATACTAGCTGCAGGTAAAGGAACACGTAATACATCAATTGATAGCTTACATAAATCCTTATTACCACTAGAAAACAAAGCAGTAATATCTCATATTATAAAAAGTGTCCCTAATACTGTAGAAATTGTAATAGCAGTAGGCTATAAATCAGAACAAGTAAAATCCTATGTTAAACACGTATTTCCTAGAAGAGATATTACGTTTGTAGATATTAAAAACTTTGATGGACCTGGCTCAGGACCTGGGTTAAGTTTATTATCTTGCAAAGAACACTTACAATCCCCTTTTATATTCACATCAGCTGATACTATTGTTGAAGAAAATTTTGTATTTGAGGAATTAGAGGAAAATTGGCTAGGAGTATCTCATGTTAGTATGGAAGATTCTTTAAAATATTGTTTAGTAAAAGGATCTAAATATTTAGATAAATTATACTATGGTACTGGAAATAGAGCATATGTTGGAATGGCGGGGATTTATGATTATAAAGATTATTGGAAAAGTTTAGAAAATCATAAAATTATCAAAGATGAGTACCAAGTAGTCCATGGGTTTGATGGTATGAATAAAATTAGATTAATAGATTTTACATGGTATGATACGGGCAATAATGAATCTTATGAAAATACTAGAAAACATTTTTCTAATGAAATAGTAGCAGTTAAAAATAAAGAATCAATATTCATTGACGAAGGAAAAGTCATCAAATACTTTACAGATTCTGATAAAAATATTAAAAGAATAGAAAGAACAAAATATCTTAATGGTTATTGCCCCCCAGTTACTAAATTAAATGATAATATGTACTCTTATAATCATGTAAAAGGTAAATTGTTATCGAATGTTTTAGATGATAATATTCTTAAAGATATCTTAAATTTTTACAAAAATAAATTTGCTACAGAAAGATTTAAAAAAACTGACTCATTTTTACATAATTGCAAAGAAATATATTATACTAAAACTTATGATAGAATTAAAGCATTTGCAGATAACCCTTTAGATAAGATTGAATATATTAATGGGGTTAAAGTACCTAGTATATTAGAATTATTAAATAAGACAAATTGGGATTCAATTTATAATAAATCTATCCCTTCAAGATTTCATGGTGATTTTCAACCAGAAAATATAATACATGATGGTAAAGATTTTAAATTAATAGACTGGCGAGAATCATTTGGTAATAGTTTAGATATAGGAGATTTATATTATGACTTAGGAAAACTATATCATGCCTTAATAATTAATGGCCAAATTGTATTAAAAAAAGGATATAACTATTCTATAAATGGTAATAATGCTTACATTGATTATAACACAAAAAGTAATTTACTACTACTATTAAACTATTTTGAAGGTTTTTGTAAAGAAAACGATTTAGATTGGGATAATGTAGAACTTTTAGGTACATTACAATATATAGGAATATGTACTTTATACAAAGATTTCCATGAAGGAAAATATGGAGAATTTTTATTCCTATTAGGAAAATATTTACTAACAAAAAAATTAAATAATGAAAAACTTAGTTAAACTTTATAAACATGAATCAAACGCAGCATTTATGTCAATCCCAGATGCGTCAATTGTAGATTTTATAAATCTAATTATTAAAGCATATAAAAATGAAAAAAAAGTATTTGCATGTGGTAATGGGGGTAATGTAGCATCAGTGCAAAATTTAGTATTAGATTTAAATATGCATCCTTTTGTATCTGAAGACAAATCAGCTAGAAAGGGGGGAAGAAACAAATTCCAAGCAATAAGCCTATGTGATTCTGCGGCAGCAATAACAGGAATGACTAATGATATAGGTTTTGAAAATATATTTGCAGAACAATTAAAATACCAAGCAAATGAGGGAGATATATTATTTGCAATGTCTGGTTCTGGAAATTCTGGAAATATAATTGAAGCTTTAAAATTAGCTAAAGAAATGGGCATGATCTGTGTGGTTATGACAAGAAACCTTAATACAAAATCAGATGAATATGCTAATTTAGTGTTAAGAATAACTAGTGACAAATCTAAATTTCCTGGCCAAACAGGAGGAAATAATAATAATTTCCATTATGAAGATTGTATATCAAAAGTATCACATATAGCAGTAGGAATATTAAAACAATACGTTGAAAATGAAAATTAATCCAAATAAACTGAGAAAACATGTTTTAGACATGGTATATGAAAAACAATCGGGCCATATTGGTGGTAGTTTTTCAATGGCTGAAATCACAGCTTATTTATACAATAATTACGATTTAATAACTCCTAATAAGGATAAATTTATTTTGTCTAAAGGACATGCAGTGCCTATTTTATATGCCGCTTTGTATGAATTAGGACACATTGATACTTTAGATAATTTTAGAGAAGTCAATTCTCCTTTACAAGGCCATCCTGATAAAGAAAGACTAAATTTAATGCATGCAACAACAGGTGCTTTAGGACAGGGTTTAAGTATAGCAATTGGTCATGCTCTAGCATGTAAAACAAAAAACCTAGATAATAAAATATTTTGTGTATTAGGAGATGGTGAAGTACAAGAGGGTCAAATTTGGGAAGCACTTATGTTAGCTCCTAAATATAAATTAGATAATTTAGTATGTTTTATAGATTATAATAAATCCCAAAATGATGGTTATGTAAAAGATATATTAGATATGGGAGATTTAGGGGAAAAAATAAAATCATTTGGCTGGGACACTCATGTAATTGATGGTCATAGTCTAACAGATATAGATTCAGTAATGTCTAACCTTAAAGACCACAAAAAACCAGTTTGTGTTATCTTAGACACAGTAAAAGGTAAAGGTGTTTCATTTATGGAAGAACCTGAATGGCATGCAAAAGCACCAAATAAAGAAGAATATTTACAATCATTAAAAGAATTAGGTTATGAAAGCAACTAGAGACGGGTTTGGAGATCAATTAGTTATCTCAGGAAAAGATAATCCTAATATAGTCGGACTAAATGCCGATTTAGGAAAAGCAACTAAAATAAATAAATTTGGAGAAGTATACCCTGACAGATTTTTTGAAATGGGCATAGCTGAAAACAATATGGTAGGTGTAGCGTCAGGAATGTCGGAATACGGATATAAAGTATTTTTAGCATCTTTTGCATCATTTCTAACAGGTAAATATGATACAATTAGATGTTCAATAGCATATTCCAATTCACCATGTGTTATAGTAGGAACTCATTGTGGTATGGCTATTGGTAAAGATGGTGTAACACAAATGGGATTAGAAGATATAAGTTTAATGAGATCTTTACCAGGTATGACTGTATTAAATCCATCAACTTATAACCAAACTAAATCAGTAGTAAAATGGCTTTGTGATAATGATTTAAAAAACCCATATTACCTAAGATTAGGCAGACAACCAGTAGGAGAATTTTATAACGAAGATGATAAGTTTGAATTAGGTAAAGGTATAGTACATAAAGAGGCAGAAGGATCTTGGCAAGAACATAATGTAGTATTTAGCACAGGGTGTGTATTACCCGATGTTCTTGAAGCGACTAAAGACATGAACATCACAGTTATTGATATGCCTACTATTAAACCATTAGATAAAGAAGTTATTAAAAAATACGCAAAAAACAATATATTTACAGTTGAAGACCATTCAATTATAGGTGGATTAGGATCAAGCATAGCAGAGGTTATAGCTGAAGAAGGTATACGTGGTAAGTTACATAGAATTGGAGTAAATGATATATTTCCTGAGTCAGGTGTGCCAGCAGATTTATATGAAAAATATGGATTAAGTGCTAATAAAATAAAAGAAAAAATATCAAATGAATTGGGTAAATAAAGATACAGAAATATATTGTTCATTTGCTAAAAAAGCAGGCAACACAGGTTGTCAGATGATGAATTCTGCTTTTTATTATCATGGGTTAAATAAAATATATAAATCATTTTCTGTAGATAATATAAAAGATGCTGTTAATTCTGTTAAAACTTTAAATATAAAAGGTTTTGCTATTACAATGCCTTATAAAAAAGAAATACTGAAATTTGTTGATGAAGTGGATGATAGTGTAAGATTAATAGGAGCTGCAAACACAGTATTAAATAAAGATGGGATATTAAAAGCTTATAATACTGATTTTTTAGCAGCTAGGAAGTTTTTACAAAACTATGATTATAAACTTTATTTTAGTAACACATATGTTTTAGGAAATGGTGGATATGCAGCTGCAGTTAAAACTGCTATAAAACATTATGGAATTGAACCCATTGTAATTACTAGAGATAATTGGCATATAATTGAAAATATAAAAGATAGTTTAATATATAATTGTTCACCTGTTGAAAATCTACCAATACATGAGAGTAATAAATTTATCAATTGTATAGTTACAACTAAAACTGGACTTAAATTAGCAACAACCCAAGCAGCACACCAATTTAAATTATATACTGGGTTAAAATTTCCTTATTAAGATGAAAAAAAATATAATTTTTATAATGGATGTTGATCTTCAAGGATCAACACATGAATCTTTAGCTCATAGATATTCTGACTCTAGAAGAGCACCATACAAATATTCTATTAGTAGTTGGAAAAATTGGGCATCCAACAACAATGCAGAAGTATTCATACTTAATGATGCTTTAATGCCTAATAAAGATATGGGTATATGTTGGCAACGTTATTATTTATTTGATATTTTAGAAGCTAACGAAATAGAATATGACCAAATAGCAATGGTAGATGCTGATACTATAATACACCCAGATACACCTAATTTTTTTGAATTAACTGAAAATAAATTTACAGGGGTTTTTTGTGATGCAAGTTATGATTGGATTATTAGAAGTTTAGAAAATTATTCAAAATATGCTTTTGAAGGATTTATGCCTGATCTTTTTAAATATATTGATTGTGGTTTTATGGTTGTTAATAAAAAACATAAAGATTTTTTTACAAAGATTACTGATTTTTACCACCAAAATAGTGAGTTATTAAGAGAGATAGAAACTACACTACATGGGGGGACTGACCAAACACCTGTTAATATCCTAATCCAGAAAGAAAATATAGATTTAAAATTACTATCTTATGAGTATAATATGGTTGATATGAATAGAAAAGAAATACTACAAGAAAATTTAGTTTATACTAACATAGGACATATATATCAGTTTAACTGTATTCCTAATAATAAAGATAATCAAGCAACTTATTATTGGATGAAAAAAACTTACGAACACTTATATGGGGAATTAAATGACTAAATTAAAAAATAAATATGTTATAGGATGTCATGTGATGTTTTACGAAATAGAAATATATAAAGAATATATTGATGGTCTTATTAATCTACTTGAAACTATAGACAATAAAGAAAATGTTTACATAGATATGTGTTTTAATATATCTGATAAAATAGAAAAAGTAGACACAGATAAAATAACAGAGGAAGATCTTCTGTTAGAATTTCAAAGGGGAGTACAAAAATTAAAAGATTTAGGTATGTCCCGTATGGAAATAAAAATTGTACACCCTAACGATGGTTTTTATTTTCATGCAGATTATAGAAGGGATTTAAATTATAATTATTGTAAAAAAGTTGATTACATAATGCATGGGGAAACAGATAGTTTTTTCCCTAAAGAAGCACTCCAAGCTCTTGAATCATTATCCCAATATACTAATGAAAATAATATACATAGATATGCTGTGTGTTTTGCAGATAGGAAAATGTGGGATAGTAGTTGGGATCCTACAGTACATCCAAAATATATAAATCATGTATTTGAAGATGGCCCTAAAGCTAATTTGAATCCAAACCAAGCAAAATCTAGAATGTCTATAGAAGAAATGAATAAAATAAATTCAGAAGTAGAGGATTTTGACTTTACTTATATTAATTTTCCTAAAATAGATGGGTCTTGTCTTGTCTTATCCGCTGATTTAATTAAATTTGGAGTAAATGTACCTTCATGTTTAATTTATAATGATGATAATGGATTAGCTATAATGGCTGAAAAGTTATTAGGACAAAATTATATACAGTTTATATGTAAAAACTTATTAAAAGTACATGCTCGTAGACATCCCCTAAAAAGATTATATGTTTTAGATGAAGTAAGTGACACACATACAGGAAACTTAAATAAATCCTCAGCTTATGATGAATTTAGAAGATTATCAGACGCTAACATTCAAACATTAGCAAGTAGTTTACCAAACAAATTTTATGAATATAAAGACTTTAAAAATGACTAAAACAGCATTTATAACAGGGATTAACGGTATGGACGGGAGTCATTTAGCAGATTTACTTTTAACTAAAGGGTATAAAGTATATGGAATGGAACGTCGTTCATCAAATGTTAATGATATTAATACAAAACACCTTAAAGATAAAATAACTATTTTAAATGGTGATATGACAGACCAAAATTCATTATTAAGGTGTCTTAAAGAGTCAAATCCAGACGAAGTATATAATTTAGCCGCTCAATCTTTTGTAGGTGAAAGTTGGAATACACCTGAGCATACAAGTAATGTAACAGGATTAGGTGTATTAAGAATACTTGAAGCTATTAGAGAATTTAACCCTAAAATTAAATTTTATCAAGCAAGTTCATCTGAAATGTTTGGTAGAATGGTAGAAAATCCAGCCAGAGAAATAACACCATTTTACCCAAGAAGTCCTTATGGTGTTGCTAAATTATATGGACATTGGATTACTAAAAATTATAGGGAATCATATAATATGTTTGCTTGCTCAGGTATATTATTTAACCATGAATCAGAAAGAAGAGGAATTGAA
>TARA_R110002050_G_scaffold90049_21_pt1 | contig 15111 bp, 14 predicted proteins | sample TARA_R110002050 | Tara Oceans TARA_R110002050 (sample SAMEA4396988) | marine metagenome | biome: Polar Biome; feature: [DCM] deep chlorophyll maximum layer (ENVO:01000326); material: water (ENVO:00002006), including particulate matter (ENVO:01000060) such as... | depth 25 m
ACACGTAAACTCTCGTCACTCGGCATGATGGTGGCAGGCGTTGCCCATGAGCTTAACACCCCCATTGGTGGCGCGATCATATCAACATCGAGTTTAAAAAATGGACACCGATCACTTAAAAAGTCGATCGAAGAAGGGCTTAGCCGCCAAGCACTGGAGGACTACTTAACTAACACCGAAGAGGGATTAACGCTGGTGGAACATAATCTCACACGCGCGGCTAATCTTGTAAAAAGCTTCAAGCGGCTTGCACTGGACCGCTCAAATGAAGAGGTCGTGAGCTTTAACTTAGCCCAGGTCGTTAGCGACCTACTCTGCTCGCTCACGCCTAAATTAAAAAGCTCAGGTACAACCATTATTAACCACATTGATACTGAGCTTATGCTAACGGGCTACCCCGGCATCGTATCCCAAATACTCCAGAACTTAATCATCAACGCCATTACCTATGGCACCTGCGGTATGTCACACGGCGAAATCCGTTTAGATGCAAGATTAGATGATACGTGGGTAATTATGACCGTCAGCGATAACGGTAAAGGCGTTGCCCCTGAGCTAAAAGAGAGTCTATTTGACCCCTTTGTCACCAGTGGGCGAGGTCTTGGCCATACGGGACTGGGCTTGCACCTAGTTCATCAATGGGTAACGCGTCTTATGCATGGTCGAATCACTTTAGAATCTCCCAAGGCTGGCGGCACAGCGTTTGTTATTTACCTGCCTAAAAACGCCCCTCATAGTCATCCAAGCAATAACGGATCGAGCCCTGAAAAAGCCAACAATAGCGACTAGCCCATAATAACAAAGGCGGTTCAATAAATGATATAATATATTGATTATAAAGCACTATTGCTTTTTTATTTTTAGTTTAAATACTACATCGGTAATGCTAAAACCCGCTCGCCGACACGATCAGCCGACGGCGAAATATCACTATCGATAGCCCTTTCTCAGTGGACGTCGCCTTTATTATTTTCGCTGTTTTTTTGGGCCCTTCTTTGGCTCATAGTGGTGCGTTATTCTGGGCGCGACGCACCATAAGCTTGCGCTCTCACCTTTTCATTAAACTCACTATTGATAACCCTTTGTTTTATCAGTGATTTGTCTCTGGCCCAATGCTTGCTAACTATTCATAAAAGCAACGGATTAGCACATTTAAAGGAAACGTTAGCATGAGCATGATTCACTTTGTGGGTGGCGAAAAAGGGGGTGTCGGTAAATCGGTACTTTCCCGTACCTTATCCCAGTATTTTCTGGATAACGATATGGCTTACATGGGCTTAGATGCAGATCAATCCCACCCCACGTTAACCCGTTATTACGATGGTTATACCCGCGCGATTAATCTTGATCTATTTGAGAGTATCGACACGATTATGGAGATAGCGCTAGAGCAGGACCTTCATGTATTAATTGATCTACCCGCTCAAAGCCAACGGTTTTTAGATCGTTGGATTGAAGAAAACGATGTATTAGCACTGTGCTCTGAGATGGGGATTGAGCTGGTGTATTGGTATACCGTTGATGGTGGGCCTGATTCAATCAACCTGTTAGATAGTTTTTTAACTAAGTACAGCGCTAACTTAAACTGCATTGCGGTAAAAAATTATGGTTGTGGCAGTGACTTTAGCGGAATCGAGGCGTTAGACCACTTTAAAGGCGATCCGCTTAAAGTCCCCGTGCTTAGGCAGATATCCTTACCTGCACTTCATGAAGCCACGATCAATAAGATTGATAAGCTAGGTTTGAGCTTTTGGGCTGCTATCAACGTTAAAGAGAGTGGAACTCAACATCTCAGCTTAATGGAAAGGCAACGCAGTAAGGTATGGCTTAAAAAGAGCCATGGAGCGATTGAGGGCGTATTACAAGAGATAGTACAGCGAGCTTAGTCTTGGGATGGGTAGTGTTTAATCTGCCCTATTCGCTGCCACGCGAACTCATAAAAGGGTTGGAAGCGCTTAGTTGTCATAATGCGAAGGCAATCCGACTCAGTCCACTCTGATGCAGGTAGATCCATTATCCGCGCATCTTGCTCTCGCCGCTGTTTTGCTTTGCGTTCGGAGGCTGACATTGACTCAGAGAACATCGGCTTACGCCCCCGCTTAATCGGCGACAGGCAAGATGACTTAGGTGATTGTTTGTTTAGGGGGCCTGTCATCTGTCGTTCATTACCTTTATGCGGTTGAGTTACTACCTATTGATTATCGCGTGCTTATTTGTGCTGCTGTTTATTGTGCATTCTTATTTTGTGACTGTCACGCAAATATCCGTAAATGCTGATTAGTAAGCCTGTCCACGCCTTTTCTCACTGCCTATTACGCACTTCTCCCGTTAAAAGCATTGGGATGTGAAACAGAAAAATAAGCAGAGTGGCCAATGGGCCTACTTTGCGATTTATTTTGTGACCGATTTATTTTGTGACAGTCACGCAATCAAGCCAAATCAAATGAAACATGCCGCCCCTTGCCTTGAGGCACCTCATTCTCTGTTAGGGATTAATATCAGAAGAGCAACGGACACTTGGCCAAATAGAGCGGATAAGCCTAGCCGTTATGCGCTAGCGGCCAAAATAGTGGTCGATAATTTCTGGTAGGTGATCAAACACAGCGTGTTCAAACTCATCGATTAGATGACCAAATAACGCTAAGTAGCGTGTCGCTTGGGCGCGATTAAGCCCCCTGCCACCGATGCTATAACTGATCTCAGGAAGCGATTTGTCACTGCGGGGGGTTACATGCCAATCAATGAAATCGGGGTATAAAGCTTCAAGCTCTGCTTTGGCATGCTTACAAAAAGAGGCGACATGACTAATGCCTTGCGGACCTAAACAACCGGCCTCAATACGAAACATTACCGTGAGTTGTTGCTGGCTAATCGTCATCTATTTACTCAGGTAGTTATTGTTATAATTGTCTACATGCCTTGAGTGCTGATCTTACTATAGATAACTAAAGGGTTGTTTGCCTACTTTAGTCTTAAACATATAGGTGATGAGGGTCAGTTAGCTATAACTAAATGGGTTAAATTACTTTATAATTTCCGCTTTTAGCTATTCGCGCCTAATTGGCACATATTGAGAGATGTATATGAAGTTTACCGCCCTAGATCTTGCACCTGCTATCCAGCAAGCACTGGATGATTGTGGTTATGATGAAATGACCCCAATTCAGAAGCAAGCCATTGTACCTGCACGTCGTGGCAAAGATATTTTAGCTAATGCCCAAACAGGTACAGGTAAAACGGCTGCATTTGCTCTGCCTATCTTACAAAAGCTGTCTGATCAGTCTAAAGAGCTGAATAATGCCCAAGTTAGAGCGGTTATCTTAACCCCTACCCGTGAGCTTGCTCAGCAGTTACTTGAAACGATCTCCCGTTACAATAAGTATCTAGGATTGCGCATTCTCTCAGTCTACGGTGGTACAACTCTTGATACGCAAAAAAAGAAGTTGCGTAATGGAACAGATATTCTTATTGCGACCCCAGGTCGCTTGTTAGAGCACATTACCGCCTGTAATGTAAATTTGGCACAAACTGAGTTTGTCGTGCTCGATGAAGCGGATCGCATGTTGGATATGGGCTTTGTTAGCGATGTAATGACCATTTTAGAAAAGAGCGCTAAAAAGCGTCAGACTATGCTTTTTTCTGCCACCTTATCCAGTGCAGTACATACCCTCTCCCGCCAGATTCTAACAAGTCATGAAACCATTAGCGCAGCCAAAGCGAATATCACGGCGGACACGGTTGATCATGTTGTTTATCCCGTAGAGGAAAAGCGTAAGCCGGAGCTTTTTGCTGAGCTGATTAAAAAGCATAACTGGTTTCAGGTCTTAGTCTTCACCAGCACTAAAGGTCAAGCTGATGAGCTGATGAAAGATCTGAAATTTGATGGTATCGATGCGGTTATCTGCCACGGCGATAAAAGCCAAGGGGCACGCCGTAGAGCGGTCGCTGATTTTAAAGCCGGTAAAGTCCAAGTGTTGGTTGCTACTGAAGTCGCGGCCCGCGGCCTAGATATTAAAGGCTTAGAGCACGTGGTTAATTACAACCTTCCCTACTTAGCTGAAGATTATGTTCACCGTATTGGGCGTACAGGCCGTGCAGGTGCTAAAGGGCAAGCAATCTCATTTGTGAGCCGTGAAGAGGAAAGCGCTTTAGATAATATTGAGCGCCTAATCGGTAGCCAGATCCGTCGTGTCTATGTGCCAGGCTTTGAAGTTGGAAGCCGTGATGGTTTGCGTAAACGCATTAGCCAGAAAGGCCCTAAAAAACGGGTTAATAAAGCAACCCGGACCAAAATCATTGGTCAGAAATCGGCGAAAAAGACCAATGCCATCAGCGGAAGCAAAAAGAAGCGCTAACGCCAATTAAGGTGGGTCGTTTGTACAGGGTTGAACCTTAACGTAAAAAAAAGAGCGATGCGGATATTTCACGCTCGCTCTTTTTTAGTAATTGGTGTGATCTAATTGCTAGGGGTTTAGTGAAGTTCGAAGCTGTCGGCTGCCCCACGTTTCATACTGCGTTCTACCAAATAGTTATCTGAATCTTGTTTTTTGCGCTTCTGCTTGCCTGCTCTCTTTCGTGAATTCAATGCCGTCGTTGGCTTTTTAAATCCCCGATCAAAGTCGTCATCGTCAAACGCAATTTCACCTAATCTTAATTTGCTACTCATTACCTTATCCTGATTTTTGTTTTCCAATATCTGCGTTAATGTGCAGACCTTTATATGGAAACGCTTTTATATGAACAAATCATGAAAGAAAGATTAAAGTCAGTTTAATCCTTTGCCAGTATAGAGTAAGTTTGCAATTAAACGAGTACCTTTAAGTAATTTTTTTACCGGGTAATTTAATGGGTGATTTTAGAGGTAAAACAGCGCACACAGGCGTTTTACCTGGGTAGGTGTTTCAATGCGGGAGCCCTTTCATCTTCAGGCTCCCGTTGGCATATAACCTGTTATAGGTCAGCCATAATCGCGCGTACTTTTTCAATGTACACGGTTTCGGGTAACACGCCACTGTCATACAGTGCTTGAAGCTTACGTAAGCGCCCTTCAATGACACTCTCGCCAGCAATCGGCGCATTTACCTTAGCACCCCTTTCCTGCTCTAGTTTGATAATACGTGCTTCGAGCGCATCACTGGATTGAGCCTGTTGATCTTCAGTTAAATACTTCTCATTCGTCCGCTGCTTATCTTGCTTGATGACGGCATAAGGGTACTCTCGCTGCATGTCGACCGATAACCAGTCTGTACGGTTATTGACTAGCTCAGCGCCATTAAAGCTTACCAGCTGCCACTCGTGGGTTGTTTGGCCTTGAATCTCACCATTACTTAAGTCATTTTTAAGACGGCCATAAGTGCCTGTGATACCGGTGCGGAGCTTCTCTGCCAATAAGTCTGCATGCATTGCACCGATCAGGAGGTTTAAGCGATTGTCTTTGATAAAGACGGTTCCGCTGATGGATAGCCGTTTACGCCCTATATACGCCGAGCGGAAGTCGGATACTGAGAAAATAATCACCTCATTCGATTTGACCCGTTTAAAGGCATCGTTGAGCTTATGACCCAGTAGATCGATTTCGCGATCGGTAAAGACCCGAACCAACACCTCATCGCTGTCATCCCAAATGGAATCACTCGGGTTGTAGGTGCTGTTTTTTACCTGAACGTGACTCAGCAGTCTTGCTATAGTCTCAACGGGAACATCTTTTGGGTGATGGTTATCGTTTGCTCCGCTTAGCGTGCTAATGGCAATATAGTCAGCCTGCTTTTTCCAAACAATGTTAGGTTCGGCTTGGGCTGTTATTGAAACCAGTAACAGTAAGGGCAATAGAATTAATGTTTGATATCGTTTGTTAATCACGGCGTCTACCTTTTATTTTTGTCGTTGTAAGCAAATACTGAGCAAGATGTATGCCTTTGTTTACTGACGTTTTTTAGGCCTTTTTCGTTACTTTTTATTGATTTAATCCGGCAATCACCGCTATATGCGACACTCTGTATCATTTTTCGTGGTTCACATCGTGCCAATATGGATTAACATCCGCAGGTTCACGCAATTACCCCAAGGCCTCACCGCTTTTAGGTTTATCTTTATAGGTTAAGAGCAGTGTTATGATCGCTGCCGCTTTATAGGAATAACGACTCGATGGACTTACCGTCTCGATCGGAACAATTAAAAGGCATCTACTTTGCTGCCGCTGCTTTTATCATGTGGGGCTTTGTTCCCGTTTATTTTAAATGGGTTGATCATATCGAGCCCCTTGAGGTGTTGGCTCACCGTGTGGTTTGGTCGGTTGTATTCCTTGCCCTATTTATTACGCTAACTCAACGCTCGGGCGAAGTGTTTCAATTGCTGAAGCGGCCAAGAATTGTCTCTAGCCTAGCCCTATCGGCCTTGGTGATCTCGCTTAACTGGCTGGTATTTATTTGGGCTGTGGGGCAAGAACGAATCGTTGAAACAACCTTAGGGTATTTCATTAACCCATTGTTAAATATACTTTTTGGTATGATGATATTTGGCGAGCGGTTGCGTTTTCTTCAGTGGTTGTCTGTTGGCTTAGCGGCGTGTGCGGTCGCCTATCAAGTGTTTCTATTAGGTGAACTACCGTGGGTTGCACTGACGCTAGCGTGCTGCTTTTCCACGTATAGCGTGCTACGGAAAAAGATTCCGGTAGACTCCGTGAGTGGCTTATTTATTGAGACCTTGTGGCTACTCCCCATCTCATTAGCGTATATGGGGTGGTTATACAGCCAGAATGCGTTTCAAGTGTTAAGCACAGATATTGATACCGTTTGGCTGCTACTCTGCGCAGGGCTGGTCACTAGCCTCCCCTTACTGGCCTTTGCGTCAGGTGCACGTCGCTTGAGCCTTACGTTGATCGGCCTACTGCAATATATTGGCCCGAGTATCGCGTTTATGATTGCGGTGTTTTACTACGATGAGCCGATGGATCAGCAGCGTTTAGTGACCTTCATTATTATCTGGATCGCACTGGCCCTTTTCAGTATTGAAGGCATCCTTTTTCAGCGTCGTAAGCATCAACAAGTAGTTGCTCAGTGAGCCCTTATAGGAACAAGCGTTACTGCTCTAAAAAATAATGGAAAATAGCCTAATTTTACGACTACCTTTTAGGGCGAAATAACAGTAAAGTTCTGCGAAATTTATCGGTTATGTGAATTTATGATGAATATTACAACGATCCAATCTAATTTCTTTAAAATTAGAAGCAACAAGGCGTTCGAGCTGTTTGTTGTCGCCGTCATACTCTTTTCTGCCTTAGTGATTGGCGCTAAGACCTATGATATTCCAACGCATGTTCTTTCAATCATCGTTTGGTTAGACCGGGCCATTACCGCGTTCTTTTTTATCGAGCTAAGCATACGCTTTATCGGCGAACCGAATAAACGAACCTTTTTTAAAAATCCGTGGAATGTCTTTGATACGTTAATCGTTGTTGTCAGTGTCATTCCTATTCAGGACAGTGAAATGGCCTTAATTGGCCGGTTGATCCGTATTTTCCGCGTTTTGCGAATGGTTTCCATTGTTCCGGAACTACGGTTACTACTTAACTCCTTGATTAAAGCTCTGCCCCAGCTAGGTTACGTCATCCTGCTGATGTTTATTATTTTTTACATCTACGCGGCCATTGGTTCATCATTTTTTGTCGAGATTAATCCCGTTTTATGGGGCGATATCTCCATCGCTATGCTCACGCTCTTTAGGGTAATGACCTTTGAAGACTGGACTGATGTCATGTATGAAACCATGGAGATCTACCCTTTTAGCTGGATTTTCTACCTCACTTTTATCTTTTTAACCACGTTTGCCTTTTTGAACATGGTCATTGGTATTGTGGTGAACGTGATGGAAAATGAGCATGCTGAGGAAGCAAAAGAGAAAGCGATCGCGGATGGGGATATTACGATAGAGGATTTGTCTCGCCAGATTGCTGAACTTAAACAGCTGATAGAGCAGCGTAAATAAGCGCCCCTATACCTGCCTATAGCCAATAAAAAAGCTCGCTAGAGACCCCTCTTGCGAGCTTTTTTATTTTATCTATTACGGGAATGAGGTGATGGGGTCACCTAACGCCCAAAGGGGGTATTTGCGCATAATGTCAGCAAACAGCCCTGAGGCTTTGAAGTCCGATAACCAACGCTGTAAATGGGGGTATGGGGTGGATTCAAACCACGTCAGATCCACATGGGCACACTGTCGAATAAAGGGCAGTCTCGCCATATCTGCCAATGTGATCCGGTCGGTAACCAGATAGCCGCCATGACGAGCGAGTAAGGATTCGAGCTTTATAAATTCATCTTCACACTGCTGCCGATAAAACTCGGCGGATTGCTGTGGGTATCGGTCGGCATACTTATAACGGTCTAACCACGGTTTAAAGTGGTGATCATTATCACTGATCAGCCCGTCGATGGTTTCTATATCAGCGCTATACCAATTATCAGGATCGTTTTGACGTAACGCCCAGCGCATAATATCAATGCTTTCATCAATCAGCTGGCCATCAGGCAGCAATAAAACAGGTACTGTGCCTTTTGGGGAGATCGCGAGCATCTCTGTTGGCTTATCCCTAAGAACGATCTCTCGTAACTCAACCTTTACACCGCTATACGCAATGGCTAATCGTGCTCGCATTGCATAAGGGCAACGGCGAAAACTGTATAAAATAGGAAGCACTTGATCTGACATAAGGCCACTCGCCGGTTGCGTAAGTGAATAACCGTTTTAATCGATAACCGCTGTGATTAATAGTTATTTGGGCTGGTATGCACAATAGTTGGGTTTAGGGCCAACCATAGGATGCTTGCGGCAGGTATCAGGCCGGTTCTCATAAATAATGCACAGGCGTGTTTTTTGCTCTAAGTAGATACAATCATCATTCGCGTAACGGGAAAGCGTATAGACTTCGGTTTTATTGTTAAAGTGACCGACAATACCCTCTTTCATTAAGCGCTTAGCGAGCCGTTTAGGCTGTTCATGAGCATCAAACTCATCCAGCACTCCCATGCGTACCAGATCGGCAAAACGTACCTCAACCGGTAGGCTGCAACAGGTGCCTCGGCAGGACTGACACATTTTACTTTTGTACTTCACCCATGTTTGTAAATCATCGACATTGGCGGCGGGTATTGGCTTTTGCATAAGTATCGCTTAACTGTTCTGCTGGAATTTAAGCCGCGATCATAGCATCATCTTCCGACTGAACAAGTCTTTATCCCTATACAGGTGGATAGGCTAACCGATTTAATCGACGAAGCGTACTCTCAACCGAGAGGATCTTTCGTCCTTGTTAATATTGACGATACGTTAAGAGATAGAGTGCCACATGAGCGCAGATAGTGACTTTTTGGATATTTACCGCAAACAAATCCGCTGGCGCTTGATTGACGAGCCTATCGCTGAGAATCCTCAACAGGCGTTAGTGAGAGACACTCAGCTGTTAAAAGAGGTGGCTTGTGGTAAACGGGGTGCAACTGCACGCCTGTGGGAGGTACCTCAATGTTTAGTCGTAACACGAAAGGAAACACGCTTTCCTCTGTTTGAGGACGCCTGTAACACATTAGCGGCGCAACAGTGGCCGGTTATTGTCCGCGATAGCGGTGGAACCTCAGTGCCACTACACCCTGGCATATTGAATTTTTCGATCATCTTCCCCAAGCAGGATAACGACGATTTTGATTTAGACGATATCTATATGGCGTTATGTGAGCCGATAAAACGTGCACTAACGCAGCTAGGCCTTTGCGCTGAGTATGGAGAAACACCAGGGTCCTATTGTGATGGTCGTTATAACCTCAATATTGATGGCTTGAAAATCACGGGGACTGCACAAAGAATCATGGTGTCGCCGCCCAATAAAAAAGCCGTCAAGCAAGGCATTTTGGCGCAAGCAATGCTTATGGTAGAGGCGGATGCTGTGGCGGGAACCCATTGGGTTAACCGGTTTTATTCCCTTGCAGGCAATGAGCGCCAATTTGATCCCATGGTGGCAACCAGTCTAAACAACCTATTGCCCAATCAGCAAACCTCAGCAACGAAAGGCCTATTAACGAAGCAGGTTCGCGCCCTTATTGCCGAAGCGTTTACGCAGCTTATCTGCCATTAAAACATCATCTTCTTGTCATATATGGCCGATATGATGTGTTCATGTTCAAGGATACGTAACGCTGGGTGGGCAACGGATTGCCATTTCCCCTACGCTTCTCTCGGCTTACCCCTCTATTCAAGGCCAGATGCACCGTCTCTTTACTTTAATCATGCCAAGCTTCCTGATTTAATAGCGGTACATTAAATCAAAAAAAGAAGCGACACCCATGCGTGCAATCAAACCTTACTCCCAAGCTGATTTAAACAGAGTGATTAATGAGTTAGCGACGACCTTGGGTGACCGCATCAACCTGTCCCCCTCAGTACGCGCGCAACATGGCGGTGGTGACGATAGTTATGGCAACTTGCCACCCGATGCGGTGGTGTATCCTTTCAGTAATGAGGAGATCGCCCAGATCGTGGCGCTCTGCAATAAATACAAAATACCAGTTATTCCTTTTGGCGCAGGCTCATCTGTTGAGGGCCACCTTCTCGCCGTAAAAGGCGGTATATCTATTGATCTCTCTGAAATGAATCAGGTCATAGAGATTAATGCTGCGGATATGGATTGTCGCGTACAGGCGGGTGTGACACGGGAGGCGCTGAATAAAGCACTCCGTTATGACGGTTTGTTTTTCCCTATTGATCCGGGCGCTAATGCCTCCATTGGAGGGATGGCGGCAACCCAAGCATCAGGTACCAACGCAGTTAAATACGGCACCATGAAGGATGCGGTGATCGGGTTAACAGCAATAACTGCTGCAGGGGACATTATTAAAACCGGTTCACGGGCAAGGAAAAGCGCAGCAGGCTATGACCTGACGCAACTGCTGGTGGGCTCAGAGGGCACCTTAGCCGTTATCAGCGAGGTTCAATTACGCCTTCATCCTATTCCAGACACAATTAAAGCGGCGGTGTGCAGCTTTGAGAGCGTTGCTGCGGCGGTGGATACCGTTATTAATGCGATGCAGATGGCCATCCCTATGGCAAGAATTGAGCTGCTTAATGGTTTGCAGATGCAGGCCTGTATACAGTACTCAAAACTGGAAGGGTTTGAGGCAAAGCCGACCCTGTTTATGGAGTTTCATGGCAGCGAAAGCAGTGTCGCCGAACAAGTCGCCCAACTCGAGGATATATGCCGTGAGTTTGGTGGCAGTGCGTTTAAGTGGGCCGAGAGTACAGAGCAGCGCAATGAACTCTGGAAAGCGCGACATAATGCTTACCACGCAACACAGCAGTTACAAGCCAACAGTAAAGTGCTCACCACCGATGTATGTGTGCCGATCTCTAAATTAGCCAAAAGCATTTTGCAAGCCGAGCAGGATGCGCACGCTAGTCAGCTTCCTTGTACTCTTGTTGGTCATGTGGGCGATGGTAACTATCATCTACTCATTGTGATTGACCCAACAGACCATGCGCAAGTGGCTCGCGCCAAACAGCTCTCTGCTCAGGTAGTGGATACGGCTCTCAAGCTGGGGGGAACTTGTACCGGTGAGCACGGCATTGGGGTCGGTAAAAAAGATTACCTCAAGGTTGAGCATGCAACGGCCATCAATATGATGAAATCAATCAAAATGGCACTCGATCCAAAGAATATCATGAACCCTGGCAAGATCTTCGACCTGTAAGCGCCCCTACCCATAAGCCGATTAAGGCATTACTTTGGCGGGGACTCGAACCAGACTCGCCATGTGGTTGAGCCATTCATCTGTAGATAGTAACGTCCGGGGGATTCGAGCAGGTAACGCCCCTCGCCTCCACCGCCGATGTGTAGGTTTTCAATAATTTCCCCCTGCTCATTAAAAACCGCCATTACAAAGATAACCCCGTCACTTTGATAACGGAGTTGCGTCGGCTGCGTAATAGTAAAGGGGTCAGTCTTTAACGTATGCTTACCCGCAAATCGCGGCTCATCTGTGGCCATCAGCTCGTCAATCACTAAGTCATCGTAACAACGTAAACGGGCCGTAGCATCGTCGATGCTTTTACATTGGGCAAAAGCGCTTTTTACGGGATCATCCCCATTAACGGCAAGCGTCGGGGACGCCAAAAGCATTAACATTGTTACTAACAGGGGTGGCTTTAAACTCTCCATCTTTACTCTGAGCTCTGTAATAATTTTAAGCTATTAAACTGCTTAGCTTGGGTTTGTACTTTACAGCTGCGTTCATCCTCGCCGTCACTGCACACCACATGAAGCCCATCAGGGTAATGACTCAAGTTTTTACAGTGGGCTAAAAATTCGATACTGCCATCCGATTTATCTGTCCGTGTAAGTTGATCTTGCACGCACTCTGATTTCATCATAATCAAGCGAATAACCTGATAATCCTGCACTGCGGCCATTCCTTCCATGGCGTAGAGCGCTATAACGACCATTAAAAATTTCTGCACGAGGTTAACCCTACTCTCTTTTTTGTTGAGCCTACCATTAAAGATCGAGAACCCTGTTTTTTGGGAAACAGAAAAGCACCAAAGTATGACCTCATAATTCTAAGGGCCAGACATAAAAAAGCGGCCCATATAGGGCCGCAATAATGCAAGAAGCTAGCTAAATTAGCTTGTGCAAAGCGAAGACAAACAAACTTCGCTTAGAAACTTCTCCTTAGAAGAAGCCTAGAGGATTAGCGCTGTAGCTTACCAACATGTTTTTAGTCTGCTGGTAATGATCAAGCATCATCTTGTGGTTTTCACGGCCTACACCCGATTTCTTGTAACCACCGAATGCTGCGTGAGCTGGGTACAAGTGGTAGCAGTTCATCCAAACACGACCAGCCTGGATGCCACGACCCATGCGGTATGCAAGGTTAGTATCACGTGTCCATACGCCCGCACCAAGACCAAACTCAGTATCGTTAGCAATTTCTAACGCTTCTGCTTCGTCTTTGAAGGTAGTGATGGCAACCACTGGGCCAAAGATCTCTTCTTGGAAGACACGCATATCGTTTGTGCCTTTGATCAGTGTTGGCTGGATGTAGTAACCCGTACCAAATTCACCGTCTAGTTTCTCGATACCGCCACCCATTAGGATTTCAGCACCTTCTTCACGACCGATATCCATGTAACCTAGGATCTTGTCGAACTGTTCTTGAGACGCCTGCGCACCAACCATTGTTTCAGTATCAAGTGGGTTGCCACGTTTGATCAACTTAGCACGCTCGATTACTTTAGCGATGAACTCATCAGCGATATCTTCTTGAACAAGAATACGTGATGGACAAGTACATACTTCACCTTGGTTAAAGTAAGCAAGAACCGCACCTTCAATCGCTTTGCTAACAAACTCATCTTCTTGAGCTAGTACGTCTTTGAAGAATACGTTTGGAGACTTACCACCCAACTCAGTCGTAGAAGGAATGATGTTTTCAGCAGCACATTTCATGATGTGCGAACCAACTGGCGTAGAACCAGTGAAAGCGATCTTAGCGATACGTGTGCTAGATGCTAGCGCTTGGCCTGCTTCAGCACCAAAACCGTTAACGATGTTTAGTGTACCTGCAGGTAGAAGGTCACCGATGCATTCCATCAAAATAAGGATAGAAACAGGTGTCTGCTCAGCTGGCTTAAGAACAATCGTGTTACCTGCGGCTAGCGCTGGAGCAATTTTCCAAGCAGCCATTAGCAATGGGAAGTTCCAAGGAATGATCTGACCAACAACACCTAGTGGCTCATGGAAGTGGTAAGCAACGGTTGTTTCGTCGATTTCACCAATTGAACCTTCTTGTGCGCGGATACAACCTGCGAAATAACGGAAGTGATCTGCCATTAGAGGCACATCGGCAGCAAGCGTTTCACGTACTGCTTTACCGTTATCCCATGTTTCCGCAACAGCTAGACGTTCTAGGTGCTCTTCAATACGGTCAGCAATTTTAAGTAGAACGCCAGAACGCTCTGCTGTAGATGCTTTGCCCCAAGCACCTTTAGCTGCTTCTGCTGCATCGATAGCAGCGTTAATATCTTCTTCCGTTGAACGTGGAATTTCGCAGATAGCTTCGCCTGTTACTGGCGAGTGATTTGTAAAATATTGTCCATTAATGGGCGCAACCCACTGACCATTGATAAAGTTTCCATAACGTTCTTTGAAAGAAACTACAGCGCCGTCTGTACCTGGCTTAGCGTAAATCATCTTCTAAATGCCTCTTGTTTTTATCTACTGTCAGGAGTGTTGGACAGTATGGTTATTTTTACATACCCATATTAGCGACCCATGAAGAAGCACAGGTATCATTCCTTGGCATCAAAAAAATACTTATTTGGTACTAGTTATCGCGGCCCCCGCTCAACATACATTGAGCATTCAAGCAGACTTTTTACACAGAAATTTATTATAACCCACTGATAAATATTAGGTTTATTGTTTTCAATTCTCTTAATTTTGCACTATAAATAATAATATCCTAATTTATCGGTTTTTAGTGCTCATCACTAGAATTTGTGTACATTAATGACACTCAAGGATATAAACGCCTAGTTAGTCGCCTTTTTATTGGGCCGGAGCAACGCAGTGACAAAGGTATACGAAGTAACAAGCTGGCAAGAATTTTTAACATTAGTCGAATCTGAAGAGCTTCGAGGTTGGGCCTTTCGCGGCCAATGCGATGCCACATGGGATCTTGAAAGTTCACTCACTCGACGACTGAAACAGTTCGTGCCTCAAGCTCGCTGGGCTGAGCAAGAGGGCCGAGCCATCCGCGTATTTAAACGCAAAGCCCATTACTTTTTACATGATACCTCTGCGCTCAATGATGACTTTCGGTGCTTAGCACTGATGCAGCACCATGGCGCGCCCACACGACTCTTGGATTTTACCAAGTCACCTTATGTCGCAAGCTACTTTGCACTCCACTCCAGCACGACAACGGCCGCAGTGTATGCCGTTAATACCCCCGCCCTATGGCATGAAGCAAAACCACCAGGCTTCCCTGAGCAAACAAGAGACGCTATAGACCCCCGTAACCATGATCTACTGCATAGGTATTACCTGTCCAACCAATACCCCGTGGTATG
>TARA_R110002050_G_scaffold294593_3_pt1 | contig 15086 bp, 12 predicted proteins | sample TARA_R110002050 | Tara Oceans TARA_R110002050 (sample SAMEA4396988) | marine metagenome | biome: Polar Biome; feature: [DCM] deep chlorophyll maximum layer (ENVO:01000326); material: water (ENVO:00002006), including particulate matter (ENVO:01000060) such as... | depth 25 m
AGTAGAAATCATAAGAGGTTATAATACCAGCGATGAAGTTACTAAGATTGTTATGGATCTTTCAAAAACATTAGGTAAAATACCTGTAGAAGTGAACGATTACCCTGGTTTTGTTGCCAATAGAATATTAATGCCAATGCTTAATGAATCTATTGAAACCCTTTATAATGGGGTTGCTGGTGTCTATGAAATTGATACGGTAATGAAACTTGGTATGGCACACCCCATGGGGCCATTGCAATTGGCAGATTTTATAGGGTTAGACGTCTGTTTATCCATATTAAATGTGATGTATGATGGTTTTAAAAATCCTAAATACGCGCCATGCCCACTATTGGTAAATATGGTTCGGGCCGGAAAATTAGGCATCAAGTCTGGTGAAGGGTTTTATGATTATTCTGAAAGTAAAAAAGCTGAGAAAATTGCTTCGCAATTTCTGAAGTAATATATTAATGTCATTGCGAAACTTTTGAAAAAAGTTGTGGCAATCTCTTTGCTTTAAAAAGATTACCACGTCGTTTTACTCTTCGTAATGCCTAGAAAAAAAACATGGCAAAAGTAATCCCATTTAAAGCAGTTCGTCCTACTCGTGATAAAGTTAGTTTGGTAGCTTCACGTTCTTACCAAAGTTATACACAGTCAGAACTTGAAGGAAGACTTAATTACAATCCGTTTTCGTTTTTACACATAGTCAATCCAGGCTATAGATATAATAAAAATATATCTGGTCAAGAACGTTATAATTTGGTTAGAAATAGATATTTGGAATTTAAGGAGGAAGCCGTATTTGTTCAGGATAAAAATCCGAGTTACTATATCTATAAAATTGTAAACAGAGATGGTATTGCGTTTTCAGGCATCATTGCCGCAACAAGTGCCGAAGATTATGAAAATGATATTATTAAAAAACATGAAGATACCATTGTGTATCGTGAAAACATATTTAAAGACTATTTAAAAACCGTTGGCTTTAACGCAGAACCTGTTTTACTTACCTATCCTGACAATGCGATAATTGAATCCATTATATCAGAAACTCAAAACAAGCGAGCCGAATTTGAATTTACCACAACGTATAGAGATACCCATTATTTATGGATACTTGATAATGAGCAATCCATAAGCATTATAAAAAAAGAATTTGAAAAAATTAATCCCATTTATATTGCTGACGGCCATCATCGTTCCGCGTCATCATATCTGTTGTCAAAAGATTTAAAGGCGGAAAATAAAAACCATACAGGTCACGAGCCTTATAATTATTTTATGAGTTATTTAATACCAGAATCGCATCTTAAAATTCATGAATTTAACAGACTTATTAAGGATTTAAACGGTTTATCAAAAGAAGCGTTTTTAATTGAGCTTGATACTATGTTTCGAATAGAAAACAGAGGACAAGAATTATATAAACCAACGCAAAAACATCATTTTAGCATGTATCTTGATGGTGAATTTTACTCGCTTTTTTTGAGAAAAAGCAATTATTTATTTCATAATTCCTTAGATGCCTTAGATACACAAATTTTGTATAAAACCATATTAGAGCCTATTCTCGGAATCACGGATTTAAGAAATGATACCAGAATTGAATACTCCTTCGGAAAAAATGACTTAGTAAACATAAAAAGTAAAGTTGATAAAGGTGATTTTGCCGTAGGTTTTGGACTGGTTCCAATTACGGTAGATGAAATGAAAGCCATTGCGGATGACGGATTAACCATGCCACCAAAAAGTACCTATATTGAACCAAAATTACGAAGTGGTGTTACTATTTATGAATTTTAAAAACAAGTATGTCAATAAAAGAAAATCTTAATAAAATTAAATCTTCATTACCTCAACATGTTACTTTAGTTGCCGTTTCAAAAACAAAACCTATAAGTGATTTAATGGAAGCCTATCATGCAGGGCAGCGCATTTTTGGTGAAAACAAAATACAAGAAATGGTTGAGAAACATGAAAAAATGCCAAAAGATATTCAGTGGCACATAATTGGTCATGTACAAAAAAACAAAGTTAAATATATGGCTTCATTTGTCTCATTAATTCATGGTGTGGACAATTTTGGTCTTTTAGCAGAGATCAACAAACAAGCTATAAAACATAATAGAATTATTGAATGTTTGCTTCAAATTAAAATCGCTTCAGAAGAATCTAAATTTGGAATGACCCCAAACGAAGCATCAAATTTATTGCAATCCAAAACCTTTTCAGAATTAAAAAATGTAAAGATTACAGGACTCATGGGAATGGCGACATTTACTGAAGATGAGCATCAGATAAAAAATGAATTCGATTTTCTAAAACAATCATTTGAAGATTTGAAATCTTTAGAATCTTTTAACTTTAAACCAGAAATTATTTCCATGGGAATGAGCGGAGATTACCACCTTGCAATTGCATGTGGTAGTACCATGATTCGGGTGGGAAGTAGTATCTTTGGCGAACGAAATTATAATTAACTTTTGCAATAGGTAGGCACTTTTAACTTTTAACTTTTAACTTTTAAGAAATTTACGCAATACTTGACATAGAAACCACCGGGGGCAAATATAATGAAGAAGGCATTACCGAAATTGCTATCTACAAATATGATGGGCATCAGGTAATTGATCAATTTATAAGCCTTATTAATCCCGAACGTGAAATACAACCTTTTGTGGTAAATCTCACCGGAATTAATAGTGGCATGTTGCGCAATGCTCCTAAATTTTATGAAGTCGCCAAACGTATTGTAGAAATTACAGATGGTTGCATTTTGGTTGCACATAATGCCCAGTTTGATTACCGCATTTTGGTCACTGAATTTAAACGTCTGGGATTTGATTTTATTTCTGAATCTCTTTGTACGGTTGAATTGGCAAAACAATTAATTCCAAACCAACCTTCATATAGCTTAGGAAAATTAGTGCGTTCATTAGGGATTCCTGTTACTGATAGACATCGAGCTTCGGGTGATGCTTTAGCAACTGTTAAGTTGTTCAAAATGCTTATAGACAAAGATTCTTCAAAAAAAATCATTCAAGAATCCATCAGATTAAATCCGAAATTACAATTAGAACCCAGGCATATTGATATTATTGAACAATTGCCGTCAATAACCGGTGTTTATTATATTCACAAATCAAACGGTGAAATTATTTATATAGGCAAAAGTAACAACATCAAAAAACGTATCAATCAGCATTTTACCAATACAAATCATAAATCAAAGAAAATTCAACTTCAAGCCGCTGCAGTAACCTATGAAGCAACTGGGAGTGAACTTGTTGCATTATTAAAAGAAAGTGAAGAAATAAAGCGTAATAAGCCTATTTATAACAGAGCTTTACGACGAACGGTTTTCACCCATGCGTTATATAGTTTTATAGATGACCAAAATTATATTAATTTAAAAATTGATAAAGTGGATGGCAGAAAAAAGCCCATAACCACGTTTAGCAACAGAGAAAGCGCTAAAAGTTTTCTGTTAAAGGCCATTGAAGACTATAATCTATGCCAAAAGCTAACAGGGATTTTCAAAACAAAAACCTCCTGCTTTAAATATGACATAAAAGAATGTTACGGCGCTTGCATTGGTAAAGAAAATTCAGAAGACTATAACACGCGTGCCGAAGCATTCATCAATAAAAACAGTTATAAAAATAAAAATATGGTCATCATTGACCGAGGTCGTGATATTGACGAACGAAGTGCTATTTACATCGAAAATGGCGTATTTAAAGGCATTGGTTTTTTTAATTTGAATTATCAAATAAACACTAAAGAAGTTTTGGAATCCATCATTACACCCATGGAAAACAACAGGGATACCCAACATATCATTCAAAGTTATATGAGACGGAATAAACGCTTGAAAGTGATACAGCTGAACGGATAAAATAAAATTATTAATCTTTTAGTACTTTTGAAACTATGCAAAAACAACAAACCTCTAACTGGAAATCAAGACTTCATGAAATGATTTATGAAGCAGATACACCTGCAGGTAAGTTATTTGATGTGGTTTTATTGCTTACCATTATTGCCAGTATTGTGCTTGTAATGCTTGAAAGTGTTAATAGTATTGATGCTAAGTACCATGATTTTCTTAATATATCAGAATGGGTAATTACCATATTATTTAGTTTAGAATACATCGCAAGAATTATCACAGTAAAAAAGCCACTTCATTATATTTTTAGCTTCTATGGAATTATTGATTTATTGTCGACCATTCCTAAATACATTTCATTAATTTTTGGTGGTGTACATGCTTTGGCTGCTTTACGCGCATTACGTTTATTACGGGTTTTTAGAATTTTAAAATTAGCAAGGTTTTTAGGTGCTTCAAACAATTTGGTATCTGCCTTAAAAGCCAGTAGAGCAAAAATTTCAGTGTTTTTGTTTGCCGTTATTATTATTGCCCTTATTTTAGGCACTATTATGTATTTGGTTGAAGGCGAGGAAAATGGCTTTATAAACATTCCAAAAAGTGTGTATTGGTGCATTGTAACACTTACTACGGTTGGGTTTGGTGATATTGCACCACAAACACCTTTGGGACAATTTATAGCATCTTTGATAATGATTTTAGGATATGGTATTATTGCTGTACCAACAGGAATTGTATCAGCTGAATATACTGCTCAAAACAAATTACAAACTCCAAAGAAAGACGAAGTGCATTTAAACACGCAAGCTTGCCCAAATTGCTCAGCAGAAAAACATAAAGATAATGCCGAGTTTTGTTATAATTGTGGCTATAAGTTACACAATGAATAAAATTCTCATATCTATTGTTGGCCCAACGGCCATTGGCAAAACTGCTTTAAGCATTCAACTCGCCAAACATTTTAAAACCGAAATTATTTCGGCAGATTCCAGACAGTTTTATAAAGAAATGCAAATTGGAACTGCTGCACCTTCTTCTGAAGAATTACAAGCCGCTAAACATCATTTTATTCACCATAAATCTGTAAAAGACCATTATAATGTTGGTGCCTTTGAAAAAGATGCCTTACAAACTTTAGATGAACTTTTTAAAATTCATGATATCGTTATTATGGTTGGCGGTTCAGGTTTATATGTGGATGCGGTTACAAAAGGGTTAGACTATTTCCCTGAAGTAGATCAAAGTATTAGAGAAACTTTAAATAAAGAATTGGAGACCTCAGGACTAATAGCGTTACAGAACAAACTTAAAACCCTTGATATTCAAAGTTATAACACCATTGCAATTGACAATCCACACCGTGTCATTCGAGCATTGGAAATTTGCATGGGTACAGGAAAACCATACGCCTCTTTTTTAAAAAAGGATAAAGAAAAACGAAATTTTAATACTATTACAATTGGATTAACTGCTGATAGAGAAATTATTTATAATCGTATCAACCAACGTGTTGATATGATGATAGATGAAGGCCTTTTGGAAGAAGCCAAAAACCTATATAAACACAAGTCTTTGAATGCCTTAAACACCGTAGGTTACAAAGAATTATTTAATTATTTTGATGGTATCTGGCCTCTTGATTTTGCGATTTCTGAAATAAAAAAGAATACACGTAGGTTTGCAAAACGACAATTAACCTGGTTTAAAAAAGATGAAAGTATTATTTGGTTTCAGTTTGAAACCGAACAAAAAGTAATTATTGACACTTTAGTAAAATTGATTCTTTAAGAAAAAATAAATAAACATTCTTATATTTTTATTTATTTAAATATAAGAATGTTTAAGTTTTGTTATTTTTTAGATCTTCCTAAAGGAATAATCATGGATGTTCTTCTTTTGTAAGATTCATAAACTTCTCCATGCATTTTAAGCAAATCTCTTTCCTCTAAATATTTTACAGCAACTAATATATAAATTGTTGTAACAACAGCAAATAATAAGTGACCCTGAGTCATCACTGGTGTCGCCCAAAAGGCAATTATAAATCCAAGCATAATTGGATGTCTTACTATTTTATAAAAAAGATTTTCCTTAAATTCTGGATAGCTTAAACTTTTATTTTTAAAATTTTCAAAAACCTGTAAAAGTCCAAACAAATGAAAATGATTAATTAAAAAAGTAGATATCAATACAATTCCCCAGCCAGCCCAAAATAAAGCATTCAGGATAAATATCGCGGCGTTATTTTGTAAACTCCAAACAGTACCGTTCATTGGTATCCATTGCCAATACATTAATATTAATGCAGCACTTGAAAGCAGTACATAAATACTTCGCTCAACGGCCGGATCAAATATTTTGGTCCACCATACTTTAAAATTAGGTCTGGCCATAATACTATGCTGTAAGGCAAAAATACTGAGTAAAATAAGATTAGTAATGATGGCTGTTGACATACTAACATCAGCAGAATCAATGGAATCTATTGATTTTGAAACGTAGATATTACCTACAAAACCAATGGCGTACAAAAAGGTGATTAAAAAAATAAAATAAGAGCAAATCCCGAAAATTAAAATTAATAATTTTTTCATGATATTTAGTGGTTGGTTTATGTTACATATTCAAAAAAGCAGGCTAAACATCTCGGAGATTAACTCAAATGTACTGAATATAAACCATTTAAGAATTTAATTAATAATAAATTTATGAACAATTCAACATACCCAAACATTGTATATTTTAAGCTATAATCATGATTGTATTTTTATTAATTTAGTACCGTTAATTTGCTAAACTCATGTTGGAATTTTTGTTCACAAGTGATGCTATAATGGCTTTGCTTACACTTACCTTCTTAGAAATAATTCTTGGTATTGACAATATTGTTTTCATTTCCATTGCTGCCAATAAATTACCCAAAAATCAACGTAGTAAGGCCACGAATATTGGGTTGTTGCTAGCCATGGTGCAACGCATTGTTTTATTGCTGTTTGTTTCGTTTTTAGTGAGCCTTAAAGAGCCTTTTTATACCATAGATTTAACATGGCTACATATTGCAGTAAGTTGGCAAGCCATCATTTTATTTAGTGGTGGCATATTCTTGCTTTTTAAAAGTACTTCAGAGATTCATGAAAAATCAGAAACCCCAAAACATAATGAAAAGGAATTTCGGGGAAAAAAAATAAAATCATTATCTCAAGCTATTCTTCAAATTGTTATTATTGATTTTGTTTTTTCAATAGATTCTATTTTAACCGCGGTTGGTATGACCAATGGCTTACACCCAAATCATAATTATAATTTGGTTTTAATGATCATTGCCGTTATGATTTCCATTGGGATTATGATTGGATTTGCAAATCCAATTCGGAAGTTTATTGATGCGCACCCAAGTTTACAATTATTAGGTTTAGCTTTTTTAATATTAATTGGTTTTATGCTAATTACTGAAGCTGCTTATTTATCACACACCAAAATATTCGGAAATATGGTTGGCGCCATTCCAAAAGGGTATTTATATTTTGCCATTGCATTTTCTTTGTTTGTAGAGTTTTTAAATTTTAGAATTCAGAAAAAACAAAACCAGAAGTTGAATTGAATTAGTATATTCTAAAACAAATTAGTTTGTCCAGTTTCATCAATTTCAGAATTATTTCCTTTCTTATCTTTTGATTTTGATTTTGCCTCTGTTTCTATGGTTTCTTCATCCACAACTTCTATCTCATCAGCATGTATTTCTTCAGGAGCTTCATAAGGCAAAGGTTTTAACAAATTAACTTGTTTCACTTTATCAGCTGTCAATTGATTCCCAAGCGCTTTAATACCTTTAATGGCAATAAATTCTTCAAGATTGACTTCTTGATCATCCTTTTGTTCTTTCCCTCGTTCTTTACCATAAATAACTTCGGCCATAGGTTTCCAATCGGTTGACACTAGTTCCAAATGTGATTTTGGGTGTTCAGAAATAAAAATTTCTTCTTTATTCTCGTTTTCAATTAAAAAACGTTTTACCATATAACGCTCTTTGTCGCCATCATAATAAATTGCTGAAATTGGTTTTTTTGGAATCCATTTTTCAAGAACAATCATATTGTCATCAAAATGAGTAGTAAGTTCTGGTAAAATAGTTTTTATAGTGCCGGCTTGCGTAATAATTAGCAATCTGTCTTCACCTCTAAACTCACCTATAAGTTCCCCTCGCCCATCAACATTAAGACGTTGAACGGAATCATCAAACCAAATTTTACGTGGTTTTAAAGTTGAAATACCTTTCTCTTTAAGCTCCACTTTTTTAATGGTATGTTTTGTAACAATATTCCCTTTTGAATTTCTTCCTTTTATTAAAATATCTGCAAAATCCAGATCCCATTTAAGTTTTTTGATACTACCTGCTTGTCTCAAAATAATGGTAATTACCTCTGCTTCTCCATTTGGATTTGCTGAAAAATATAGAATAGTTGACCCTTTGCTTCCATTGGTTAAATCATATTCCTTATCCCTGGTAATACTTGTTACGGCAAACCTCTTGATATAAGAAGGTCCCTTACTTCCGTCTCTGTAAATTAAATTATAAATGGTTCGATTGTCTTTTTTATCAAATACTTCAACATGAATAATATCTTTACCTATAAAGGTTTTTGAATCTACTTTGGTAATAATCATTTTACCTTCTTTAGTAAAAACAATGATATCATCAATATCACTGCAATCACATACATATTCATCTTTTCGTAATGATGTGCCAACAAACCCTTCCTCTTTATTAACATACAATTTGGTATTACGAATAACTACTTTAGTCGCATCTACATCATTAAAAGCCCTTATTTCTGTTTTACGCTCACGCCCTTTGCCATAGTCCTTTTTTAACCTTGTAAAGTAGGCAATGGCGTAATCAATTAAGTTTTCTAAGTGATGCTTCACTTCAGCAATTTGATCTTCTAAAGCCTCTATTTTTTGTTGTGCTTTATCAATATCAAATTTTGAAATACGTTTGATTCGAATTTCAGTCAATCGTTCAATATCCTCTTTGGTAATAGCACGTTTTAAATGTTTTATATGAGGTTTAAGCCCTTTATCAATGGCTGCAATAACGCCTTCCCAGGTTTCTTCTTCTTCAATATCCCGATAAATTCGCTTCTCAATAAAAATACGTTCCAGTGATGCAAAATGCCATTGTTCTTCAAACTCATCCAATTTTATTTCTAAGTCACTTTTTAAAAGCTGAACGGTATTATCTGTTGAACGTTTTAACATTTCGGTGACACCAACAAAAAGTGGTTTATTGTCTTCAATCACGCAACCTAAAGGAGAAATGGAGCTTTCACAATTGGTAAAAGCATAGAGTGCGTCAATGGTTTTATCAGGAGAAATTCCTGAAGGTAAATGCACCAAAATTTCTACATCTGCTGCTGTATTATCTTCAATTTTTTTAATCTTGATTTTACCTTTATCATTGGCTTTCAAAATAGAATCAATAAGCGTTGTTGTATTCGTTCCAAAAGGAATTTCTGTAATTACCAAGGTGCTTTTATCTAATTGTGAAACTTTAGCCCTAACGCGCAATTTACCTCCACGCAATCCGTCTTTATAATCACTTACATCAATAATTCCTGAAGTTGGAAAATCTGGAAATATGGTGAAACTTTTCCCCTTTAAATGTTTTATTGAAGCATCGATTAATTCAATAAAATTATGAGGCATTATTTTAGTTGACAGTCCAACAGCAATACCTTCACCACCTTGGGCCAAAAGCAACGGAAACATAACCGGAAGGTTTACCGGTTCTTTACGTCGGCCATCATATGACGCTTGCCATTCTGTAATTTTAGGATTATAAACAACATCCAGCGCAAATTTTGATAAGCGTGCTTCAATGTATCTGGAAGCTGCTGCACTATCACCGGTTAAAACATTTCCCCAGTTACCTTGTGTATCAATAAGTAAATCCTTCTGGCCAATTTGTACCATAGCGTCACCTATACTTGCATCACCATGAGGGTGATATTGCATGGTATGACCAACAATATTGGCTACTTTGTTATAACGGCCATCATCCAAATCTTTCATAGAATGCATGATTCTGCGTTGAACCGGTTTAAAACCATCTTCAATGGCAGGTACGGCACGTTCTAAAATAACATATGAAGCATAATCTAAAAACCAATCTTTATACATACCAGAAATCCTGGTGATGGTTTCTTGATTTTCTCCTTGAGGATTTATCAAATCGTTATTATCTTCAATCATTCACTACGTTATTTATTCTTTTTATTATAAAGGCTGTTTTTTGAAGCCTTTTTTTTCAGTTTACGTCTTAAATGATAATCTAACAACCAAGATGCATGCATGCTTTTTTTAATTATATGTTCTTTATATAACATGACTTTATTAATTATAATTCTTTCACGATATCCAGTTCAACCTTTAGGTTGTTAATAATAAACTCCTGTCTATCTGGAGTGTTTTTACCCATATAAAATTCCAATAATCCTTCTATAGATAAATCTTTATCCAACATGATAGGATCCAACCGAATACTATCTCCTATAAAGTTTTTAAATTCATCAGGTGAAATCTCACCCAATCCTTTAAACCTTGTTATTTCCGGTTTGGGATTTAATTTTTCAATAGCATCTTTGCGTTCCAGCTCAGAATAACAATAAATAGTTTCTTTTTTATTTCGAACTCTAAATAATGGGGTTTGCAAAATATACAAATGCCCTTCTTTTATAATTTCAGGGAAAAATTGCAGAAAGAATGTAATTAGCAACAACCTGATATGCATACCGTCAACATCTGCATCTGTTGCTATCACTATATTATTGTAACGCAAATCTTCAATGGATTCTTCAATATTTAAAGCAGCTTGCAGCAAATTGAATTCTTCATTTTCATACACAATTTTTTTACTTAATCCGTATGAATTTAAAGGTTTTCCTTTTAAACTAAAAACAGCCTGTGTATTCACATCTCGTGATTTGGTAATACTTCCTGATGCAGAATCCCCTTCAGTAATGAATAATGTAGATTCTAAATTGCGTTCGTTTTTAATATCGCCAAAATGAACACGGCAATCCCTTAGCTTTTTATTATGCAAACTTGCCTTTTTGGCACGATCTTTCGCCAGTTTCCTTATGCCTGAAAGTTCTTTACGTTCATGTTCTGCTTGTATGATTTTGCGTTGAATTTTTTCAGCAGTTTCAGGGTTTTTATGTAAATAATTATCGAGTTGTGTTTTTAAAAAGTCGTTAATATGAGTCCTTACCGTTGGCAGGTTTCCACCCATATCAGTGGAGCCCAATTTAGTTTTTGTCTGACTTTCAAAAACAGGCTCCATGACTTTGATTGAAATGGCAGAAACAATGGATTTCCGGATGTCTGAAGCCTCATAGTTTTTGCCATAAAATTCCCTTATGGTTTTAACCAAAGATTCTCTATAGGCTGAAAGATGCGTGCCACCTTGGGTAGTATTTTGACCGTTTACAAATGAATGATACTCTTCACTGTATTGTGTTTTACTATGCGTTAATGCCAATTCTATATCATTCCCCTTTAAATGAATAATGGGATATAACATATCAGATTCTGAAATATTTTCGCCTAATAAGTCCTTTAATCCGTTTTCACTGAAATACTTTTCTCCATTAAATAAAATGGTTAAACCTGTATTAAGATACACATAGTTTTTAAGCATTTTAATGACATACTCATTACGATACTTATAATTCTTAAATATCATGTCATCTGGAATGAATGATACTTTTGTGCCTTTTCGTCTGGATGAATCATCTATTAAATCTTGGTTGATAAGGTTTCCTTGCTCAAATTCAGCAGAAGCCGATTTATTATCGCGAGTAGATTCTACCTTAAAAAACGACGATAATGCGTTTACAGCTTTTGTACCAACACCATTTAGACCTACAGATTTTTTAAAGGCCTTTGAATCGTATTTACCACCGGTATTCATTTTTGAAACGACATCCACTACCTTACCAAGCGGAATACCTCTACCATAATCTCTAACAATCACTTTTGTTCCTTGTATGGAAACATCAATGGTTTTACCGGCTCCCATAACATATTCATCAATAGAGTTATCCAAAACTTCTTTTAATAGAATATAAATGCCATCATCTGGGGAAGAACCATCACCAAGCTTACCAATATACATTCCTGGTCGCATACGGATATGTTCTTTCCAGTCTAATGAGCGTATATTATCTTCGGTATAAGTGGATTGTTCAACCATAAATTTGAGTGAATTTTTAAGATAGGGTGCTAATATAATATAACCATATAAAATATAAAACTGCCCGCTCACAAATTAATTAACAATAAAAAACCAATGTTGTTGAGAACATTATATTTTACTTTAAAATTACAGAAAAAAGCATGAATTACTTCTTGCTTAAAGATACTAATGAAATTCTGATTACAACAGAAAAAGCATTCATAAATTCAGGGAATTAATTGAATATTAATTTAATTAACAAAAGTAAATATGAATGAAAACGGATTTTAATTTATGTTTTTTTAGAAAAGGATTTTATTAAGAATTATAAACTTCCTCTACTTTATCTCTTAAGAATTGATTTCTATCTTTTAAAAGTTTAGTAACGTACCTTTTTAAAAACAAATTATTAACCAAACGCCCTAAAACCCCATAGGGAGATTCAAAATAAAACATTTCTGTCATAATTGTTTTATTTTCGCTTTCGCGGAAAATATGCTCATGTCGAATTGATTTGAATGCCCCATAAACCATTTCATCTACAAAATAGTTTGGTGAGTCAAATTCAGTGATTTTAGATGTTAAGTGTTGAACAATTCCAAAATGCTTAGCTTCCCAACTAACCCATTCTCCTAATCCTTTTAATCCAGAAATTTTACCTGCAATGGCAATCTCTCCTGAATGCTTTAACGATTCTTGATGGACATCAATATTACGGGCTATATCAAAACACGCTTTTATGTCCGCTTTAATAATAGTTTCTATTTTTATGAGAGGCATTATAAATTATAATTTGGGGTGTTTATATTACAATACTGTTCCAAAAATATAATTTTACTTACAAATATTTACATTTTATTGTTTTTATTGACATAAAAAAGGGTAAAATTGCTTTTCATCGATAATTCAAAGGGAAACAAATGGCTGTCTTTTTTTAAACATTAAACAAGAAATGCATCACATCACCATCTTTTACAATATAATTTTTACCTTCAACACGCATTTTTCCAGCTTCTTTTACTTTGGCTTCACTACCATAACTTTCAAAATCATTATATGCAATAACCTCTGCCCTAATGAATCCTTTTTCAAAATCGGTATGAATAACACCTGCAGCTTGTGGTGCAGTGGCGCCTATATCAACAGTCCATGCACGAACTTCTTTAACACCTGCTGTAAAATAGGTTTGTTGCTTTAGTAATTTATAGGCGGCACGAATTAATTTAGCAGAACCAGCTTCATCCAATCCAATATCCTGAAGAAACATTTGGCGTTCTTCATAATCATCCAATTCTGTTATATCAGCTTCTGTTCCCACAGCCAACACTAAAACCTCAGCTTGCTCATCTTTCACAGCTTCTTTTACCAAATCAACGTATTTGTTTCCTGAAACAGCAGAGCCTTCATCTACATTACAAATATACATCACTGGTTTTTCAGTAATAAATTGTGCGGGTTTTACATAATCATTATAATCATCTTCACTAAACTCAACAGCCCTGATAGAAATCCCTGCTTCTAAACTTGACTTGATTTTAAGCAATACGGCTTCTTCTTTTTGGGCATCTTTATTACCCGTTTTAGCAGCACGTTTTACTTTTTCAAGTTTTTTATCAACAGTTTCCAAATCTTTCAATTGTAATTCCATGTCAATGGTTTCTTTATCTCTTATAGGATCAACGTTGCCATCAACATGCACAATATTATCATTATCAAAACAACGCAACACATGAAGAATAGCATCGGTTTCTCTAATATTTGCTAAAAACTGATTCCCCAAACCTTCACCTTTACTCGCTCCTTTTACCAATCCGGCAATATCAACAATTTCAACAGTTGCAGGCTGAACACGAACTGGATTTACCAATTCTTCCAGTTTTTCCAAACGCTTATCAGGCACGTTTACCACACCTATATTAGGTTCAATAGTACAAAACGGAAAGTTGGCACTTTGCGCTTTCGCATTAGATAAACAATTAAATAAGGTCGATTTCCCTACGTTCGGTAATCCTACAATTCCTGCTTTCATAACATGTTTTTAAAGCTGCAAATATAGTACTCTATACTATAAAATGCACAATTAAAAAAAATTGAAATATTTCATTTTTTTTAACGGTTTAACTAATTAAAAATTAAAAATAGAGCGGGATTATCAAAAAAAAATCAACATTTATTATACATGCATACTTATTTTGTGAATTCTTTAACATATTTTAGCAAAATTAACTAAAACAATTTTTTTTATGAAAAAACTCAATTTATTATTGGCTTTACTTTTATGTACAGCTTTTAATTATGCACAACAAACTGTAACTGGTGTTATTTCAGATTCATCTGGTATTCCACTTCCTGGCGTTAATATTTTAGAAAAAGGAACTAAAAATGGGGTGGTTTCTGATATAGATGGTAGATATGTTATTACTACGGGCGACAATGCTACATTAATATTCAGCTCAGTTGGATTTAATACACAAGTAATTGCGGTAAACAATCAATCTACAATTAATATCTCTTTAGAAGAAGGTGTCAGCCTTGATGAAGTAATTTTAGTTGGCTCTCGTAGCCCAAAAAGAACTGCTGTTGATACGGCAGTAGCTATTGATGTTATTGATGTTGCCAGTGTTACAACTCAAGTTGGAAAAGTTGAAATTAATGAAATGCTGCAATATGCTGCGCCTTCATTTAACGCCAATAAACAATCTGGTTCTGATGGAGCAGACCATGTGGATCCAGCATCTTTAAGAGGTATGGGGCCAGACCAAACCCTTGTGTTAATCAACGGAAAACGAAGACACCAATCTTCTTTAATCAATATTTTTGGAACAAGAGGTAGAGGAAACACAGGAACTGATTTAAATGCTATTCCTGCTTCTGCTATAAAAAGAATAGAAATTTTGAGAGATGGTGCTTCAGCTCAATACGGGTCTGATGCCATTGCCGGTGTCATCAATATTGTTTTAAAAGATAATGTAG
>TARA_R110002050_G_scaffold124575_3_pt1 | contig 15085 bp, 14 predicted proteins | sample TARA_R110002050 | Tara Oceans TARA_R110002050 (sample SAMEA4396988) | marine metagenome | biome: Polar Biome; feature: [DCM] deep chlorophyll maximum layer (ENVO:01000326); material: water (ENVO:00002006), including particulate matter (ENVO:01000060) such as... | depth 25 m
CAGGCGATAGCAGATGATCGTAAGGCGATTGATGCTAGAGAAAATGCCGTTAAAGCACGAGAAGCGGATTCGACAGATATAGCCAATACATTACAAGCTTTAGTTGATGAGTTTGAAGAAACAGTGGATATGGAAGAACTTAAAGAGTACGACCCTGCTGAATATATAACTCAGAAGAAAAAGCAAGATGATAGAAAGGCTGCAATTGCTAAATCTAAACAGGCTGGTGAACAAAGTAAACAGGCTTCCGCTATGGAAGAGAATCAAAAAATGTTTGCTCAAATGCCACAATGGATGGATAAAGGGGAAACAACTCCAGTTTTTAAAAGTGACATGGCGAAAATCGATGGCTACTTAAAGGAAAAGGGTGTTACTCCAGAAGAAGCTGGTCAAATCACTAGTCATAAAACTTGGCTTATGATTCTAGACGCTGCAAAAGGAACAGCTAGTTCAAAAGCTGCATCAAGCAAAAAAGATGTACTTAAGAAAAAGTTGAAAAAAGCTCCTATTGTAACTAAATCTAGAAGTGCTGGAAAAGGTATAACGAAAACGTCTGATAAAAAGAAAATTGAAGCTGCTGAAATACGCGCTAAAAAAACGGGAAGCTTAAAAGATATCGCGGCACTACGAAAATTAAAAAGAAGTGCTAAAGGTTGATTTTAAAAAACATTATGCTATAACGATAAAATATTAAAAAAAGCTATAATATAATGACAAAAACAACAATTAAACAATTATAATAATAAAAGAGGATTTTTAAAATGGCTACAAATTATTCAACATACGATGCGAAAGGCAACAGAGAAGACTTAACCAACGATATTCACAACGTTGATCCTTCGGACACTCCTTTCATGTCAACAATCGATCATGTTACTGCGACTAATACCGCGCATGATTGGCAAACAGATACACTTTCTGCTGCATCCAACAATGCAAGGGTGGAAGGTTTTGATGCAACTTCTTTCAGTGCCGACCCAACTGTACGTTTGAGCAACTACACTCAGATTTCAAGTAAAGAAGTTAAAGTGACTGGTTCACAAGGTAAAGCTGACATCGCAGGTAAAGCTGACGAGATGGATTACCAAATGCTTAAGAAAGGTAAAGAGTTAAAGACCGATATGGAACTTGCTTTACTTTCTAATAAGCCGAAAGTTGCAGGTGATAGTTCTTCTGTCGCTCGTGAATTAGCAGGTATTGAGTCTTGGATTCACACTAACGTAAATAGTGGTGCTGGCGCGGTTGAAGCGACTGGCGATGGTACTGACGCTCGTACAGGTGGTACTCCACGTTCTGCTGCTGAGTCTCAGTTCAAAGATGTTATCAAGAAAGCATGGGATAATGGTGGTAAGCCTGACTTGATCATGTGTGGTTCTTTTAACAAGCAAGCAATCTCTGGTTTCACTGGTAATGCTTCTTTAGTTAGAAACACTGATGCATCTGCTGAGAAGTTAGACACTGCAATCAACGTTTACGGTTCAGATTTTGGTGACTTCGCTGTTATACCATCTAGACTTATGAATCAATCTAGTTCTTTAATATTGGATACTGATTTATTTGCCCTTGGTTCATACCGTGATTTCATGGAAGAAGAATTGGCGAACACTGGTGATAACGAGAAGAAAATGTTAGTTGTAGAATATACACTTGAATCAAGAAATGAAAAAGGTTCTGGTGCGGTTTACGATTTAACAGTTGCTTAGTAAAACACTATAATATAATTGGGGCATTTATTGCCCCTTTTTTTATTCATTTATTTGCATAATTATTATTATTTATTGATTAAATATAATTAAATGTTAATATAAATTCAGCTTAAAATAGGAGATATATAAAATGTCAGAAGCTAAGAAAGATAAAAAAGAAAAAACATATAAATGCGCTGCTTTAAAGAATATTACAGATTTCGATGGTAATAGAGTTTTGGCAGGTGAAGAACTTGAATTAACTCAAGAGCAGTTTGAACACTTTAAAAAAAGTAAAGGTGCTGAAAAGTTATAATGAAAAAGCGAATAATTAGCAAATCCGAAGATTCGGGAATCACTAGTTATTTTAAAAAACAGGGTGATCAGATTATTGTTGAAAACCATCAAGATACTTCTGGTCACGCTCAAGTTTGTAAAGAGCTTAGAGAAAAAAATAACGGTGCTTCTGGTGATTTTCACCTTTTAGCATCAATTCCGAAAATTTTCATTAACAAATGGACACAAGAGCTAGGTGGTGCAAGCCCCTTAAAAAAAGAAAATAGAGATTTCTTAATTGCAAAAATAAATAGCTCTGAGTTTTCGGATTTTAAAACGACTAACGGAAGGGCATAATGGCACTATCAACATACGAAGAATTAAAAAAATCAGTAATAGAATATAGTCATCGAGAAGATGCTGATTTACTTATTGACGATTTCATATTAATGACAGAAAGTGAATTTTATAATAATGACGAAGAAATTTTACTTTTATCATCATCAGAACAATCCACAACAATAGCTGTTACAGGTCAAACTTTTCCATTGCCAGATGGCTTTATTAAAATGCGTGGCATTCGAGTAAATCAAAATGGAGAACTTATTAAATTACAATTTGCGACTCCAGAATCAATTCGATATAGAAGTTCAACAGGTTCACCATCTTTTTTCACAGTTATTGGTGATGAGGTTAAATTCGATATTAATCCAGACTCAAACTTCGACATTATAATAGATTACACAGGTGAGATTTTGCCTCTAAGTACATCTAATCCAACAAATGCTGTCCTAACAAAACATCCACAGGCTTACTTGTTTGGTTGTCTTTACTTTTTAAAATTATGGGCAGATGAGCCGCAAGATGCTCAATTATTTTATGTTCAGTTTCTTAAAGTCATTCGTGGTGCAAATAAACGCTATAAAAAAGGTCGTTATGGCACTGGTTTAGCTATGAGAATTGATGGAGCAACGCCTTAATGAGTAGATTTCAAACAGTCCCAATAAATATAGCTGGCGGAACAAATAAAAATAGGTCTAGGTCACTAAATTCACAGAGAACAGTTAACTTTTATCCAGAGCAAAGTGAGGGTGGAAAATCCCCATTTGTTTTGCAAAGCTTCCCTGGTCAAACTGCTTTTGGAGCCGCTGGTTTTTCAGGTATTATTCATGACAATGGTGCTTATAGAATGAATGAAAGAATGTATCGAGTTATCTCTGGTATATTATTCCTTGTCCTTGATACGGGTGTCCATGTCTCCAAAAAAACATTAATTTCACAAGTTGGCGATACAAATCCAATCAAAGGTAAAGTTTCTTTTGCTGATGATGGTGCTAACTTAGTAATGGTTTTTAAAGAAAGCGCAAATGATACAACAGTGGCTTATAGTTATATTGAAGAAACTGAAACATTAATTCCGCTAAATACATCTCCTTTTGATGAAGCAAATTCAGTAGCTTACTTAAATAACCAGTTTTTATATTTCCAAGAGAAATTTTGGTTTGTTTCAAATGTTGGCGACCCAACTACAATAAATGGTTTAAATGGAGCTGGAGCAGAATCATATCCAGATAAAATTGTTCGTGGTTATGTATTCAATCAATTCGTATATATACTAGGCGAAAGAACTACAGAGGTCTGGTATAACTCAGGTGTTGGTAAACCTCCATTTGAAAGAGTTCAAGGTCGAATATTTAACGTTGGATTAGGCGCAAAAGAATCAATTGCGAACAACGATAGTGTTATGTATTGGCTAGGTGATGATAGAAAGATTTATGCGACTACAGGTGGTCAAGCGGAAGTAATTTCGACTGTATCTGTAACATCTGATATTGAAAGTTTTGATGTTGTTGATGATGCTGTTGGATTTACCTTTACTTTTGAAAATCAAAATTTTTATGCAATTACATTTCCTACTGCTGGAAAAACTTGGTGTATGAGTGAAGGTTTAGGAAAAAGTGGTTGGTTCGAATTATCCTCAGATGCAAACTTTGAAAATGATGGAAAGATAGATGGTATATATAACGTATTTACCGCTATTGAGTGTTACGGAAAAATCTTAATGCCAATCATAAATAGTGATGACGGTGGTGTAAATTACCTAGATGTAAATGCTTATAGTAATGGCGTTAAGGGTGGAATATCTAAAAATCTAATTAGAAGAAATAGAACCTTAGCACCAATCACTGGCGATATTGCAGGAGTGCCAGGCAAGCGTATGCAGATGTCTAGATTTGAATTAATATGCGAAAAAGGTGTTGGTAATATTTCAGGCGCAGGTGTTGATCCTAAAATAATGATTGAGGCAAGTTATGACGGTGGTAAAACATTTGGTCATGGTACTTGGATGAAAATCGGTAGGCTAGGTGATAACTCAGTAAGAGCTGAATGGTTTAGCTTAAAATCTTTCTATGAATTAACAATAAGAATTACAACTAGTGACCCTGTTTTATATAGCTTACATGCTGCGGCAATGGATATAAGGGTGGCTGGAAGATAATGAGCTTAAAAACTAGAACAGGAAGAGAATTACAGATACCAACTCAAATTGATGTGCCACAAGATTTAAGGCGCAATTTTTTGGTTGGTAAATTCTTTGATGACTTAATTAATTATTTATTTAAAAGTTTTCAAATTCTCACAGATGATATGCCATTTGTTAATGTCGAAGATGATGTTTTGATTTCTGGTAGTGAGCGATTAATTGTCACTGCCATATCAACAATAACATTAAATCCAGACCCAATAAATGATGAAACTATGGTGATTAAATCAGATACAACTGAAACAATTACAATAGATGGAAATGGTAAAACAATAGATGGAAATGCAAGTTTAGTTATAAATACTCAGTATGAAGTGGTTACTTTGAATTTTATAGAAGAGCTTGACGCTTGGTACATAATATAATAAAAAAAAGGTAATATAATGACAAATTTTAATAAATCAGCGCAAGGAGAATTACAAATAACAGAAAACTCTCCTGTTGCTCAAATAGTTCCTCAATATGGTGTTTTAACAAATGCTACAGCCACAGAGGTTAATGGTGGAACTGCAATATCAATAGGTAGTAAATTTTGCTGTGAATCAGGTTCGAATGTCGGTGGATTAGGTTTACTTACAACAAAAAAACATTTATTTGTAAAATCAGGTCAAGGTGGTTCAGTTATATTAGATGCTATCTACGGCATACCCCAAGCTGGTGTTATTCAGGTTGCAGGATTAATTAGTTCAGAAAACTTGGCTGGATTTGGATATATAGGAACTGATTTTGGTATTATTTATGGTTACGGTGGCGTTAATGAAAACCAAAAGCTAGAAATATCAGCAGGTGCTACAGGCGCGGAAAATGCAAGTATCACAGTAGATGGTGTTTTATATAGTGTTCCATTGACAGCAGGAACAGCAGCACATAACGCAATAGAGATAGAAACTTATTTTAAGCCTATTCTAGAGAGTATTTTTGTTGATGCGATTAATGGCGAAGTTATATTTCAGTCAAACGTTGCTAGCGTACATGGTATATACTCTTTCTCATCTGCTACAGCTATAGCCACTTTCACTCAAATGATGATTGGTGCTCCACTTACATTTGATTTTACTCCATTATCTCAATTTAATCAGTTGACTCCAGACCAATTCTTACCAGAAAAGATTAATGATTATAAAGTTGTTATTGATGGAAACTTACAATTTTATATAAAAGACGTTGAGACATTAGAATTTTCTTTAGTTCATACAATAATAGCAATGAGTGATATAGATGAGCCAATATTTTCAAATAAAATGGTTCTTGGTGGTTGGGCTGTTCAAAATTTATCAGGTGCTCCAAGTGTGGCACTCTATGGCACAAAATGTGGAACTTTCATTCAAGGTAAAGATGTTGTGAATGGCGCATTAAAATCCTATGGCAATAACCTAGGTGGATATGTAGGTTCAGTTGATGAAACAATTGGTGCATTAAAAGTTAGAAGCAGTTTTAATAATTTATTAAATAGAATAAAAATATACCCAAGCTCATTATCAGTCGCAACAGATAGTAATAAGCCAATGATTTTTGACTTAATTTTAAATCCAGTATTTTTAGATGATATGTTATTTAATTACATCGATGAAGATAATTCTTTTGCGGAAATAAGTGTGAATAAAGTTGCTATTACAGGTGGTCAACTCGTCCAATCATTTTCAATACCAGCAGCAGGTGGAGAATTCTTTGTATTAAAAGATATATTCCCTTTTTTAGAAGCTGGAGATGTTTTAGCAGGTGTTTGTAGAATGGGAAGTGCATCAGCAGCAACAGTTTCTTCAACAATATCATGGATAGAAGAAATAGAATAATTGATTTAAGTTCGTTATATGATAAAATAATTTAGATTTTAAAAAAGAAAAAAATAATAATAATAAAAAAGAGAGAATAAATAAAATGCCAATGTTTAATAATCAGCCAGAGCCTACTCCATTTAATAACTTTAATGCACCTCCAGAAGCAGGTATTGGAATGATGACACCACCTTCTGTTATTGAAGATATTCCAGTTGAACAACCTTCATCAAATTTTGCGGCAAGCGGATCAAGCAATCAACCTCAAAATGATGCAGGTGTTTTTAGTCATCTTTTTGGCGGAAACTCTGGATTCGGCAATAGAGAAAATGGTCAAGCAAATAGTGCAAACCAAAGAGCTGCTGATGAACAAATAAAGGCATTGAAGGAAGCTGGATTTATTGCTGAAACTGGATTGGAAGAAGCTCAACATATCTTTGACCCATATAGCAATGTCGCAAAAGCTGGAATTCGTGGTGCGGATATTTTAACTGACCCACAGGCTCAGATGGACTTTTTGCAGAATAACCCAATTTTTCAACAATCTTTGGCAAATGCAAATCAAGCAACTCAGGCTAGTGCCGCTGCAAGTGGTCGTTTAGCAACTGGTGATACGATGGAGCAATTATCTAGTAATACTTTATTAGCCGCTCAACCATTATTGTCACAGCAACAAGCCAACGTCCAAAATCTACTTGGTATGGGTACTGGTATTGCTGGTAGTCAAGCTCAACTTGGTCAAGAGAAAGCACTAACACTTGCTGATATTATGTCACAACAAGGTGAAGCCGCTGCATCTGGAATAATTGGTTTCCAAAATAGACAAGATGACAAAAGAAAAGCAAGTAAAGATAGAACAGCAAGCACATTGGGTTCAATCGCTCAAATCGGTGCAATGATGTTTATGTCAGATGAAAGATTAAAAACCAATATTAAGAAAATTGGCAAAATTAATGAGTTCAATAAATATTCTTGGACTTGGAATGAAAAAGCTAATGAAATTGGTTTATTTGGCGAATCACGAGGTGTTATAGCACAAGAAGTACAGGCAGTAAATGAAGATTATGTAATGTTAGATAAAACAGGTTATTTAAAAGTAAATTATGAGGAAATAGTATAATGCCTATAGGAAGAATGAATACAAGCATACCAATGATGACTACTAATAATTTTTCATCAGCTAGCCCAATTTCGGCTGTTTTAGACCCTCTTGCTAAGGCTTATGGTCAGAAGCAACAACGTGACCAAGTAGCTGCTGAAAAACAGGCTGTTATCGATGCCGAACAAGCAAAAGCAGATATAACAGAAGAGGATAGAAAAAACTTAAACTCACTAGGGTTATTTGGAGAGAGCAATGTTGGTCTTTTAGACGACCCTGCAAATCACCCTGAATTTAGAGCCAATTTAGTAAAAAGAATTGATGAAAAAGGTATTGATAAATCAGCCCACTCTGCGGATATGCTACAACAATTTGATGCAGGTAATTTTGATGGTATAAAACGAGATTTAGGAACTATCATCCAAGGTAGACAAAATATGCTTAAGTCTCAGTTTGGAGTGGAGCAGGGTGGTGGAGCAAACCAGAAAGCCTTTCAAAAGGGCGATATGAAACAAAGGCTTGATACAGAGACAGATGAGATTGTAAATGAGGTTCCTGTTTTTAATCCGAACACCCAAGAAACAATTATGCAGGAGGTTTCTCGTATACCGCAATCTGATGTTTTAGTTAATAAGAGAAATGAGACAGCCGCACAAGAAACAGCAAGATTAAAGCGTGAGTCTAAAACAGAGCTTGGTCAATTTAGAACTAAAGAGCAGCTTAAGGTTAGAATATCCAGAGGTAAGGAAATTAAGTCAGAGTTGGGTGATAGAAATAGACAAGCAGCAAGAAACTCAAGAAAAGTAAATGAAGCATTACAACTAGCATCAAACAGAGACACTTCTGGTGGGTTAATGGCTAGTGCTAAGTTAAAATTGGGTAAATTGTTTCCAGATATTGATGTTTCAAATGAAGCCGCTTTGGATTCACTATTAACATCATTAGCAACTGATCAACTTCAATTATTTAAGGGTCCAACAACCGATTTCGAATTTGGTAAGACAGAGGCGATAACTGGTACTATAACAGACCCAAAAAAGGCGATTTCTGCAAAATTAAATTCTTTATCTAGAGCTGATTGGTTTAGGCAGAAAGAGTTTGATCAATTTAATAGTTTTATGAAAAAAGGCGGAGATCCAGATAATTTTAAGTTTGATTTTAATGAAGTGTTCTCGAAAACGAAAGATGGGGAGAATATTACATTGCAGATGCTACAAGATACCGCTGCCGCAAATAACTTGAGAATTGAAGACGTTATTAATAAATTAAAGAAGGTAAAATAAATGCCAAAGATTATAGATTTAAACACAGGTAAATTAGTTGATTCAGAGGATCATAGTGTTGATAGCGCAGGAACTTTTTCGGGAAACACACCCCAACTTATAGACTTAGAAACAGGTAATCTTACAACAGAAGTGCCAACTCAAATATCTACAGAAGAACAGATTATCGATAGGGATTTTGCATTATATGACTTAGCTAAATCTAAATCTCCATTAGAGGCTGGATTAATTAGTGCTGGAAAAACAGTTGTTGATTTAGGTCGATTCCTTGGGTTTGGTGGTGAAGAAAGTGAAATTGAGAAGCAAGCATTAAAAGTGCTAAGAGATGAAAATCCAATATCTACTGCCGTGGGTCAAGCTGCACCATTTTTAGCACCTGGCATTGGAGCTGCAAATATCGCATCTTTACCTGCAAGAGTGGCTGCGTCTGGAGCTATTGGAGCAACTGAGGGGGCTACAATCGCATCTGGAACTGACCAAGATATTTCAACTGGCGCAGGTGTCGGAGCTGTTATTGGTTCAGGGTTAGAGTTAGCATTTCCAATTTTAGGCAAGATAAGTGGTCAATTGTTTAAAAAAATCACAGGAAAAAACCCTAAAACACCACTAGTTAATAGAGATGGTCAACCCACGCAGGAGCTAACAGATGCCCTAGATAAAGCTGGATTAGATTTTAAAGATCTAACTGATGAAGCTAAAATATCTGGCGTATCCAATGTTGACGATGCAACAAATATAATAAGAGAAGATTTTTTAAGGGATAATGATTTAATTCCAACCAAGGCACAAGTTACCAGTGATGCAAGTGATTTCCAAATGCAACAAGAGCTTGCCAAAAAATCAGGTAAAGTTAGAAGTATATTAGAGGGTAATGAACAAGTCATATCTAATAAGTTTGATAATGCTATATCGGAAACAGGTGGTACAGCAAATCCATCCAACTCACCTGTATTTGATTTTATTGGTGATAAAGCTATTGAATTAGATTCAGCCATACATGATGCATACCAAGGTGCAAAAGCTGCCGCTGGAGATAATAAAATCGTTAAAGCATCAAGCCTTGTTAAAACATTAAGAGGTGCTGCTCCAAAAGAAAAAATATCAAAAGGAATATTCTCTGCTGTTAGGGGTATATTAAAAGATAAGGGCGTTTTAATTGGAAATGAGCTAAAAACACAATCTAGATTTAGCCCTAAAGTTGCAGAAGAAGTTAGAGCTGAAATGAATGGTTTATTTGAAAGTTTAAGCCCTGTTGGAAAAGATATATTAAAAGATTTAAAGGAAGCTTTAGATAATGATGTTGCCAGAGATGTTGGTGAGGAATTTTTTGAAGGTGCTAGAGCGATGAAAACTAAATTTGAAAAAGATTTGTCTAGGTCAAAAATAAATAAATTCGATGTTAGAAAAAAAGAACTAGTTAGGGATATATTGGGAAATAAAATAAACCCTGAAAACTTTCTGAAGGAAGCTGTTTTATCAAAAACCGTTAGATCAATTGACTTAAAAGAACTTAAGAAATACCTACACCTTGATGATAATCCATTGGGAGTACAAGCATGGAATGACTTAAGAGCTGAATCATTAGATTTCATTAAAAATACAGCAATTAAAAACGTTGGAGGTGCGCCATCAATAACAAGAACACAGATGGATAAGGCAATAAATCAATTTGGAAGAGATAAGCTCAGAGTCCTATTTGATAAAAAAGAGTTAGCTGAACTTGATAAGTTTTCTAAAATAGCAATATTAAAAGAGCCAAAAAGAGCTACAGCAATTGGTAAGGGTCCTTCTGCTCAAGCATTCAAGCATTCCCCTATTTTCAATGAATTTTTTGAGGGTATAGGAGAGGCTATGGCAAATAGGGCAGCATTAACGATACCTAAGCCAATTAAGGGAGTTAAAGCTAAGGTGGCACAACCTGCTGTTTCATCAGGAACTATTGCGGCAGAAGATAAAAGAAAAGGTATACACATAGACATTAAAAAGAAGGCAGGTGAGAAATAACATGGCAAGCATAACAAAAATAATAACACAATATGAAGATTACGGTTTATGGTACTTAAAAGCCTATGAAGTTAATACGAACAGCCCGAAGCTGATCCATTTTGACAAACAAAAGACACAATCATTTGATAAAGTTCGATTAGACCATGATGGCTTCCCTATAAGTTCAGGTGGAGCTAAATTTAATTTATTTATCGATGGTTATTACGATTTATGGCTATTTCCAACAGAGAAAGAAGCTAACCAAAATGATACGTCAAATGCGGAAGTAATGGCTAAGAATTTGAGTGCAGAAGTATTAACTGCTGAAGATATTACTGTTGCTACTGAATCAGAAGTTGGTGTCGTTCAATTAGCTAGTGAGCAAAGCATTGATGAATTTAACATTGGCGACCCTGTAAGTGAAAAAGAAGTTATTAATATAGCAAAAAATGACTATCAAATATCACAAAGAATTGCTACTCAAGCGGAAGTCGAAGCTGGTACTGCTGGTAGATTAATTGATGCTGCTTTATTAGCTGCTAATGCAGGTGGAGCTGGTGGAGATGTAGGTGATGTAGTATTAAAAGATGTAAGTATAGGTGATGCAAGTGATGCAGTTTTAAAACAAGATATGATGAACTTTAGTGAAATTGATAATCCGATTTTAGCTACATTGCCAGGTTACTCTAGGTCTGCTGGAGTTAATTCAATTGGCTCAATTGGAACATTTACAAACCCACCAACTACAGCATCATCTGTGTCAAGAATGGTGAAAATTAGCTCAAGCCTATATTATAGGTTAGTGAGGATATCTGGAAATTTTTATATGCAAAGCTCTACTGATCAAGGTCAAAACTGGAGTGCGAATTTGGATGAGTCTGGAATGGGAACTAGTGATGCTATTGCGATTGCTTGGGATGGAGCTGATAATATTTTATGTATTACTAGTTATTATTGTTCAGTATTTGAATTAAGCTCAGAAACCTTTATATCAAAAAATATTTCAACTCAATTAACTGGTAGATTAGCTCAAATAGTACATTGGAATGAAAACAGAGGATTATGGTTTGTATTTGCAACAACAACCTCAACGCAAGGGTTAGCAGTTAGTGCAGATGGTATCACTTGGACTTCAGTTGCAACCAATTTATCAAATGGATCAGGCGCACAATTTTACGGAATGTCAACAGCGCAGGGTGCTCATTACTACGATGGCAAGTACTATTTTGCTGGAGAACAATTTAGACAAGTAACATCAGTTGATGAAAATGATTATTCTGTGTCAGTTCTTTTTAACTTTTCCCCAACAACTACATTAACACCGTTCTTTGGGCTTAGACAACTTTCAGTAAATAAAAATGGGAATATGGCTTGTATAATAGCATCAAATTCAACAAATAGTATGGATATAGTTATATCATTAGATAAAGGTGTCACTTGGAGTGTAATTCAATACACAAGCCCTTCATTCCTAGATATTAGTGACTCAAGCGCATATGTAGCTCCACTTGAGGGCGACTCTTGGATGATTATACCTAGCAAGGAAACTGATTTTTTTGATATCACAAATGACAATTTTCAAACAACATTATATTCATATGGAACAACATCAGATAGTACATTAGTAAGTGGAGCTAGGGGTAGCATTATATCAGATGATGAAAAAATTATTGTCGAAATGCCAAATGGAACAGCAGTTAGTGACTTTAAATTGGTCATAGTTCAGTACACACAAGATAGTGAATATTTAACATTAGATTTATCACATTTATCAGAAAATGATGGTCAACTATATCCATACGTAATAAGAGGTTAATATGAATAAAATAGAAGCAGCACAAAAGATAATAACAAAAAGACTTAGATGGATTAGAAACAGTGATTTTGTTGACACAAGCAATAGATTAACAGATGAAGAAAGATTGGAAGGAATGAGCTTTAGAGTTGCTTTATTTTCCATGAACGATAGTATTCCAGATGAGCCGAATAAGTGGATATTTCCAGAGGCTCCAGAATGGCTATTACCACACTTAAACTTATAATAAAAAAGGAAAAACAATGGCAAGCATAGCATACGCAAATTTACAATATGAAGATAAGGCTGGATGGTACTTAAAAGCTTACGTTTCGGGGCAAACAACTGCAAAAATTATGTACTCTGATAAAGAGCAGTCTCAAGGGTTTTCAAAGATTCAATTAGATTCTGAGGGCTTTCCTGCTAGTTCAGGTGGCTCTCGATTTATTCCATTTATTAATGGTTATTTTGACCTGTATTTAATTCCTACAGAAGAAGAAGCTGATGAAGATATTTTGGATAATGCAATTAGATTAGCTCAAAACATAACATCAGATAGTTTATTAATAGATACAACAAAAGCTAGTACATTTGATTATGGGGTGACTAGAATCACTTCATCACAAGAAATAAATACATACTATGATTGGCTTGAGGGATTACCTGTAACTCCATTTTTTCCTGCTGTTCCAGATGTGCCAAATATTTATACGAACAGAACTCAAATAGCGAGAGAATTAGATTTTCTAGGTATTGGTGGATCAGGTGCTTTGCAAGTTGGTGATGGTATATATACTGTACGTGATGTTGGAAACTCCTTTGTTCCAGAACGTGCTCATTTTAATAGAGCATTATATCCAGAACTAGACACTGCAATGGGTGCTTATTTTCCTATTGATGAAGATTTTACAAGTGCGATTTATTCACAAACTGTGATTGATAGTGCCAACACTTCTGACAATGGAACTTTCACGAACTCATGGGCAACAAGAGGCTTCGGTTTTGTTCAAGATAAAATATATTTAATGCGCTACGATTACCTATATATTATTAACAAAGAGACAATGCTTATTGAGCACACTTTAACACCAACTACTGCCAACTTTGGGTTTCAAGTTTGTGAAGTTTTAGAGAACGGTGAGCTATTGGTTGTGTCTGTTCCTCTGAATGGTTCAGGAGCAGCAAACAATATAGAATTATATACCGTATCTAATGATTTTACTACTTTAGATCATAAAGTAACTATGTCAACTTATGGATTAAATACTAACGTCAGCACTAGTAATTATATGGCGTTTAATATTATACAAGATCCTGCAACTCAAGACATAAATTTAGTCGTAACTTTAAACTTAGATAGCTCAACTCAAGATCATGTTTTTGATATTTTTTGGGTAAAATTTAATTATTCAGAGACAGCAAGAACATCATTTTTTAATTCAGAAATGTACGACACTTTTGTCCAAATGTTTGATAGAACTGAGAGTGCAGTGTTCTTTAATAAAAACAAAAATAAAATAGATTTATATTTACCTCCTTCAACGAATTATAGCGTTAATTTACCAGCTTATAATATAGCTGTTCCTAGCACGTTAATTAATGAAATTGATGGCACATCATCAAATGTTGTATCAACAAATGGCATAACAAATAGGTTTGAGCAAAAGTTTGATATGCTGGATGAAGGTGCTGAATTTATAGATTATCAAGGAAATTATTTACCCGTTTATCGTGAAGATAGGAATCAAATTATAATCTTTAAAGCTATACCACAAACTAGCTCAACACTACCTGCATCAAGCTTTAACTATATAAATGCAATTGTCTATGATCTAGATACTTTTAAAGTCGTTGATACCATTTATTATCCAGAATTTGAAAGATTTGGAATAGAAAAGGGTGCTCCATCAGTTGATAGTATACTTGTTACAAACAGCTACTCAGTTAATACAGATAACAGAATAAGGAAATATGATACATTAACTTTTGATAGTAAGGCATATATACCACTTGTCACAGATGTAAATACATCAACAGGACGAAGAATATCATTTGTAAATTTAGATGATGGTCTTCAAGCAATTGACAATAGCTACCCTTATGACATTGGATTTCTTTCTGGTAGTGGCAATCCGTATGGCTATACAATGCAAAGAATGAATATAGTTGATAACGAAACTGTCTATTGGTTAGATGGAAATAGTAAAGGTTCAGACAATGGATTATCTATTTATAAATTAGATTTAGTTGACAATCCTTCTGCACACTTGACTAGACCTGCCCCTATCCTAAATGCGACACTTCCAACCAAGGGTTTCATACGAGGAAAGTAACTATATACTCTTGATTAATCAGCTCTTTTTGTTACAATTTCTGGATGGCAAAAGGAGCTTGATTATGTTGATGATTATATTGACACATTTTAAAGAATATTTGATTCACTATACATTGAGCACACAAGCTTTAATAATAACTTTGAATATTTTAATGAAGAAAAAAAATAATAAAAATAATAAACAGGACGAAGAATAAATGAGTAATCACGGAACAGCAATATCAAATACTTGCGCGGCAATAACAGGGACTAGTGGCGTATTAACATTTATGAACGTCTATGGTGGAGCAATTGGTTTATCGATAA
>TARA_R110002050_G_scaffold116847_1_pt1 | contig 15071 bp, 11 predicted proteins | sample TARA_R110002050 | Tara Oceans TARA_R110002050 (sample SAMEA4396988) | marine metagenome | biome: Polar Biome; feature: [DCM] deep chlorophyll maximum layer (ENVO:01000326); material: water (ENVO:00002006), including particulate matter (ENVO:01000060) such as... | depth 25 m
CTTACTGCGATAGCAGAACAATCTAATGGACTGATTGGACTACAAGGCGTCTGCGCATGACTTATAGAAATTGAAATCGACAGACTTAGGAAAAGTAAAAATTTATTCATCCTTTTGGTATTATATTGGTTTATTATATTTGTTTTTATAATTTATTTATTTGGGGGAAGAATTGAAATTTTTAATCATTGGTTATGCTTTAAATCCACATGAATCTAATCAACATAGCATTCATGCAATACATTAAAAATTCATTTTTGTCCAACTGAATTTTTTATATAAATTGATTTAATAATTTATTATTTTTAATATTTTTCTTCTAGGAGGGGATAAATCTAAACTTATTAATCATCTGCTAAGTTTTAAACCTGAACGAATTTAATTAATAAATTATCGATGAAATACATTAAAAATTCATATTTGATAAAATGTATTTTTATATCGATAAACGGCTTAATAACGCCAATTATACATGGTAAACTAAATAATTAAAAATCAAGTAGTTGGTAATTTCTTACGTCCAAATGTAAGCCTTTAAGTACGTGGATTAGTTACTCGCTTTATAGTGCCTTTTTTTAAGAAAATGAGCCCTATACACTTATGTATTCATTACGTTAAGCTGGGGATTTAAAATCTTCTCGTGCTTGTTCATTGCTGAATAATTAATTCAATTCAACCCTGTTCTAAGTTCTTTGCATAGACTACAAATATTTAATAGCTATTACATTTGTAATGCTATTAGCACTTCAATAGCGCTAACCAATAACCCAAAAATGTTTTTACACAACTTATTCTTTAGCTGGATAATTCTTGTTGCCATTTTCTTAAACTTCTTTTGTTTAATTTATTTCTAAATGGCTTATATATCTAAAAAAACTGTCCATTTTAGTCACTATATGACTAAAATGGACAGTTTTTTGAAGCGCAAATGAAAAATACTAAAGCGCATTATTCTAACTATTCACGAATGCTAATAAACACCTAAAATGCTATTATTATAAATTCTGACCTTCTATTCACCTGATGCTTACTCTCTGGACAATAGGTGATATTATTACATTCGTTAAGCAATCCATTTTCCCCATTTGCTTGCCCTTCCAATCTTTCCTTAGCAATTCCATTATTAATTAAATATGCTATGGTACTATTAACTCTTCGTTCTGAAAGCCATTGATTATATGTATCAGTACCTCTTGAATCTGTAAATGAGGATACTTTTAAAATTAATGTTTCATTAGCTTCTAAGAACTCTACCATTTTATCTAAGCTTTTCTTTGAATCACTATTTAAATAAGAAGAATTTAGGTCAAAATACACCTTAGAAAGCGTCTTTATTGCTTCTTCAATTTTTGCTCTACGATTGCTTTCTGCTAATTCTCTTTCTGATTTTTCCTTCAATTCTTTGTCTTTAGCCAATTGTTCTGCTAATAACATTGCTTTCTCCTCTTCTTTTTCAGCACTAGTGATGGAGTCATTAACTCTAACTCTTTCTTTTTCTAACTCTTCGATTAACGCTAACTTCTCTTTTCCTTTCTTTGTTAACTCTTTCTCAACATCAAATTGATATATAACACCTATAGCATGCTGCAAATGATTTGAAGCTGTAGCACTCATAGCCCATTTCCCAGAAGAATTAATATCTAAACCAAAACGATCTGAAAACCAAGTTCTAAAACCTAATACACCATTATACGTTCCACGAGATCTATCATTCACATCGGTATAACCTACACCAACCCCAACATAAGGATCAAACCAACCTGTATAACCTATAATCTTATTTAAATCATAACTCAATCTAGTATCAAAAGAATAGTATTTTTTATCTTCAGTAAGATTTGCACCATCTACCAATTTACCCTCTTTATATACATTATAAGCTGCAATAGCTTCAACACCCAATCCGTTTTTAAAATATCTTCCGATACTCAACCTTGATGGATAAGGCACTGCATTCCAAGTTTCTTTAACTTCAAATAAGTTATCAAAAGGAGCCCCAGAATCAGCAACAATATTCGTCCCTAATCCTAAAATCCAAGAGCTGACAACTGTTGAATCTTTTTTAGAAAGCTCTAAGCCATCTTGAGCAAATGATGTAAAAGAGGTTAAGACAATAAGTGTATAAAGGAAAACAAATTGTTTTTTAAATAGCATCATAATAGTATAGTAATAATATTTGCAGTAAAACTATTTCAAAACAATTAGGAAGCAAATTATTTACTTTGAAGTGTACTAATCATCGATAGGAAGCATTTAGTGGAGTATAAAAAAGCTAGTCTAACATAGAAAAATGAATAGCCCTATCATTTACATTTAATTTATACATACAAAAAGGGCTGGTCATTACCTCAGAATAATCGTCTTTCTCGCTTAGTATCACCTGAACAGTATACTCTTTTGCATTCGCTTGCGTTTGAACTAGTCTAGGCATATGAACACCTAATTGTTCTCCTGTGCAGTAGATAATCACCATTTCTTTTTCAAAATCTATTGATGGTATTGCCAAACCAGGCTTTCTTGTTCTGTTAATTTGTGAGAAGAAATCTCTAAGGGCTGTAGGTTCTTTTAGTATTAAAATCTCTGGATGCACTAAACCACTATAATTATCACTCAATAAAAACACTAACTCATTTTGCTTGTCATTCTTATTTTCAAGCTTTGTGAAAGAAGATCCTATTTTTTTTTGACCATTACACGAGATAAAAAATAAGAGGATGCATATATACTTCATAGCCTTAATGCATGTTTTTGAATCTGAATTGTAATGCCTTTTCATAAATTGCTTCATACAATGGTACAACTCTTTTGATATCAAATCTAAAAGCATTCTTTACTGCATTTTCTTTGAACGTATTTAAAACAGTATCATTTTCTAAAATTTTTATTCCGTTTTCTGCCATTTCAGCTACATTACCTACATCACTCAAAAAGCCAGTTACTCCTTGAATATTTACTTCAGGTATTCCTCCTGCATTACTAGAAATTACAGGCACCTTATTAATCATTGCCTCTAAAGCTGCTAAACCAAAACTCTCTGATTCTGAAGGCAGTAAAAACAAGTCTGAGAAACAAAGTATTTTATCAATCTGATTACTGTTACCTAAAAATATAACCTTATCTGCAATTCCTAATTCTTCACAAAGCAATTCTGCTTTTTCTTTCTCTGGCCCCTCACCTACCATAATTAGTTTTGCAGGCAGTTGCTTTTGAATTTTATTAAAGATGCGAATAACATCAGGAATTCGTTTTACCTTTCTAAAATTACTTATATGTGTAATGATTTTTTCATCATCATTTGCCATTAACGAACGCTGACAATCGGTAAAATTATTTCGATATTTTGAAGTGTCTATAAAATTTGGAATGACCTCAATATCGTTTTCAATATTGAAAAGTTCTAGAGTTGCATCTTTTAAATTCTGAGAAACAGAAGTAACAACATCAGATTTGTTGATACTAAAAGTTACTGCTGGCTTATAAAATGGATGTTTGCCTACTAGCGTTATATCTGTTCCATGTAAAGTTGTGATCATAGGAATAAAGATACCTTCTTCTTGTAGCATTTTTTTAGCCATATAGCCAGCATAAGCATGAGGTATCGCATAATGCACATGCAGCAAATCTATACCATATAACCGTACAGTATCCACTAATTTACTTGATAGTGCTAATTCATAAGGCTGATAATGGAATAATGCATATTCTGGAACATGAACTTCATGAAAAAATATTTTATTACTCAACAACTCTAAGCGTACCGGTTGTTTATACGTTACAAAATGAATTTCATGTCCGCGTTCTGCAAGAGCAATTCCTAATTCTGTAGCAACAACACCACTTCCTCCAAAAGTTGGATAACAAACAATAGCAATTTTCATCTGTTGATATGTATTATTTTTTTAATTATCAGCTGTAATATGTCAATTACTAATTTAGGTAAACTTCTTAAAAAGCGGTTTGGCATATTTCAAGATTTTTTATTAGGTCGAAAAAAACCAATTCTAATTACATTCAAAACTAGTATTTAATTCTCTATTGCATCATAAATAGCCTGTTGAATTCTACTTCTTAACCCAGATTTAACTAAAAGTGTATTGCTGGCTGTGGGGTATGTCCTATTAGACAAGAAAACATAAATCAACTCCTTATCTGGGTCAGCCCAAGTATAAGTACCTGTAAATCCACTATGTCCAAAGCTTTTTTGAGATACACACCCGCAGGTTGGCGCACCGGATTTTAAATCAGGTTTATCAAAACCTACTCCCCTGCGTACATTTTCATTACAGAAATAACAGGTATTAAATTTTTTTACGGTTCTCGCATTCATAAACCGTTCGCCACCATAAAAACCACCTTGTAGATACATCTGCATGATTTTCGCTACATCATTAGCATTGCTAAATAACCCAGCATGCCCACCTACTCCGCCTTGCATGGCTGCGCCCATATCATGCACGTAGCCTTGAACAGTTTCATAACGATAATAATTATCTTCTTCACTAGGTACTATTCTCTCTTTTGAAAATTTTTCTAAAGGGTTATAGGTCATATTATTTGCTCCTAGTGGCGCATAAAATAGTCTATTAGCTAATTTATCTTGTCCCTCACCATAGGTATCTTCAATATATTTATGAAAAACATAATAGCCTACATCACTATATCGATACCTATTTGATTTAAGATCTTGTCTTCCTATTCTGTTATAAATGGAATCTTTATAAGCATCTGTTAAATACAGTTTATCGCTAACTTTAATAGAAAAGCCATTCATAGGTTTATTCCTATAAAATTCACCAGAAGGTTTCCTTTCTTCATTAAGTGTGCTCACATAAAAAGCAATCCAAGCTGGCAATCTTCCATAATGTGAAAGTGCTTTCAAAACTGTAACATTTTTAAGTTCTGTAGTAGCATATTCAGGATTTAAATCCTTAAACGTCTGATTTAGGGATATTTTACCAGCCTCTTCCATTTGCATAACAATAGGTAACGTAGATAATATTTTGGTCAAGGATGCTAAATCAAAAATATGTTCTGTAGTTAATTGCTCTTTAGAAGCATAGGTAGGTTTCCCAAATGCCTTATTATAAATTACTTTTCCTTTTCTGGCTATTAATACTTGTGCTCCAGGATACATCAAAGAATCTAGGCCATTTTGCACCAAATCATCTACTGCTGCTAATTTATTAGAATTCATTCCTACCCTTTCTGGAAAACTATAGCCCAATCTTAAAAGTGAATCCAATTGAATACCTTTATTAACTGGCAAATCGGGGTGAACAGTTACTGGCAATATTCCTTTTGCAGGTATGGCTCCAAAGAGTATTTGTGCCGCTTTCTCTTGTGCTAATACGCTATTTTGAAAAGCTACTACAATACCATCTATACCCTCCAGACTTTTTATATCTAGTAAAGCATAAGGTTTTGCAAACTCGGTTAGTATCAGATTGGATGTTCTCAGTTTGGATAGTTCGTTTAAAATCTTCAGCTCTTCATTGGTGTATTTATAGGATTTCCAGGGACTTTCATTATTTTTATGATGCCCGACAATTATTAAATTATACGCTGAAATACTATTTGGATTAGCAGTAATTTCAGATACAGCTACTTTAGTTACAGCAGTATATTCATTCAATTCTTTAAAAAAAGCGTCCCCACTATCATCACCTAATTCTACATATGCTATCTTTTTATTCTCTAAATTTTTAATGGGTAATAATGTAAAATCATTCTTTACAACCGTAATCGCATTTTCAATAGCCTGCTCATAGATTAAATCGTTTTCTAAGCTATTCAAATCTTTATATAAATTGTCAATAGCAATAGGCGTATATTTTTGTAAGCCAGCTTTATATTTAGCCATCAAGATCTTTTTCACGGAAGCGGCTAGTCGGTTTTCTGATATTTTACCTTTCTCGTAAGATTTAAGCAATCTAGCTTTTGCACTGACTACATCTTTTGGCATTAACAAAATATCATTCCCAGCAATAAAAGCAGCAAGTTCAACATCACCTGGATTTTTTGAAACTCCTACGCCACTCATATTTAAGGCATCGGTAAAAACTAAGCCTTTAAAACCCATCTCTTCCTTGAGAATTCCTGATATAATCTGCTCTGATAAGGATGAAGGTATTTCTTCTTGCATTTCTAAACTAGGAACGCTCAAATGAGCAACCATGATAGAACTTATACCTTCGTTTATTAATTTTTTAAACGGATACATTTCTATACTATCTAATCGCGTTCTTGTAAACGGAATTTGTGGTAATGCTTTATGAGAATCTGTAGACGTATCTCCATGTCCTGGAAAATGTTTTCCGCTTGATAGTACGCCTTCACTTTCCATTCCCTTCATAAAGGCAATACCATTACGCACTACATTCTCTCTGTTTTCACCAAATGAACGATTCCCAATTATTGGGTTTTGTGGATTTGTATTGATATCAATATCTGGTGCAAAATTAATATGCACACCTAACCTCTTTGCGTGTTTACCAATTTGCTTCCCTACTTTTTTAACAATAGAACTATCGCTGATTGCCCCTAAAGTCATATTCCAAGGAAATGCATACGTAGAATCTAATCGCATGGCTAGCCCCCATTCGGCATCCATGGCTATTAATAATGGTATTTTGGAAACCTCTTGATAAGCGTTGGTTAATTTAGCCTGTTGCACAGGTCCGCCCACTGAAAAAATAACACCACCTATATGTTGCTCTTTAACTAACTGCTTTATTCTATCAGTACTCGCTTTATTCTGATTCGATGCCACACTGACCATAAATAGTTGACCAATTTTTTCATCTAATGACATTGATTCATACTTCGCATCAACCCATTGTTTTTGCAATAGACTATCTTTTACCAGTAATGGATTTTTTTGTGCATTGACAGCAGCAAGTGCAAAAAAAAGGAATAGTACTAAGGAGTATTTAGGCATAAAAAAATGAATCTAATATAGGCAACCAAAAATAATGCCTTTTATTGCATTTAATCGATGTTTATACTAAAATAAGGTGTTAAGAAAGGAAAAAAATCAGAAATAACTACATAAATCGACCATGCCAGCTTTCTTCAGCTGGAACTTCCCAATGACTTAGGTATTCTTCTTTATTGGTAACTAGATTATTAAAAACAATAGTGTTTTTCGAAACGGATTTGTTCTTTGCCATTTTTTTAAAATCTAATAATGTTTTATAAGCAACGAATTCTCCTTGTTTATAAGAAACATTCATTTTATCTAATAAATCGATATTATATTTTTTTTCTAAGGCTTGGATAAACCGTACCGACGCATCGATAGAACAACCTGTTGCTCCAGCACTTGTTTGATCTAAACCAATAACAATAAAGCGATTGTATGGCATATCATAGCCTGCATTAAGATCGCTTCCATGAGCAGTCCAATCTTGTAAAAAAGTATCTAATTCTGAGCGTACTTCGACAAGTTCTGCTTCTGAAAAGCCTCTGCTTGATTGGTATATCCAAATTCGAGAAGTATCTGGTAATGTTTTAAAGTCTACTAACATCTATTTATTATTGTAAATTAAAGATCATCCGCAGCAGCGATTAGCTCTGCAATATCCATAACAGCAATACTTGCTTCTTTTTCTTTATTCTTAACGCCATCGGTCATCATTGTATTACAAAAGGGACATCCAGCTGCAATAATATCAGGCTGTATTTCTAAAGCTTGCTCTGTGCGTTCTATATTTATATCTTTAGCTCCTTTTTCAGGTTCTTTAAACATTTGTCCACCGCCAGCTCCACAACAAAGACCTTTCTTTTTGCAGTTTTTCATTTCCACCAGCTCCGCATCCAATTTTCTTATCAATTCTCTTGGAGCCTCATAAACATCATTCGCTCTACCCAAATAACAAGGATCATGAAAAGTAATTCTCTTGCCTTTAAATTTTCCACCTTCCATGGTAATTCGACCTTCATCAAGTAACTGCTTTAAAAATTGAGTATGATGAACAACGTCATAAGTACCGCCTAAACCTGGATATTCATTTTTAAGCGTATTAAAACAATGCGGGCAAGCAGTAACTACTTTTTTCACCTCATAAGCGTTCATCACCTCTATATTGGTTACCGCTTGCATTTGAAAAAGGAATTCATTTCCTGAGCGTTTTGCTGGATCACCAGTACAACTTTCTTCGGCACCTAAAACAGCAAAACTAACATTCGCTTTGTTTAATATTTTAACAAAGGCTTTTGTAATCTTCTTTGCTCTATCATCAAAACTTCCAGCACAACCCACCCAAAAAAGAACTTCTGGTTGTTTTCCTTCTGCAAAAATAGATGCCATGGTTGGCACTTTTATTTCATTACTCATACCTATAACTTGTTATGATTCGTTGGACCAGTTCAGTCTATCTTGTTGATTGAATGGCCATGGAGCACCATTATTTTCTATATTCCCCATCATATTATTTAAATCTGATGGTGCTGCTGATTGCTCCATTACTAAATACTGACGCATATTCATAATAATAGATAATGGATCTATACTTACTGGACATGCCTCAACACAGGCATTACAAGAAGTACATGCCCACAATTCTTCGTGTGTAATATAATCACCTAATAACTGCTTTCCATCGGCTACAAATTCGCCTTTATTCGCATCTATATTTTTTCCCACTTCGACCAAACGGTCTCTGGTGTCCATCATTATTTTCCTTGGAGACAACTTTTTACCGGTTATGTTAGCTGGGCATTCACTTGTGCAACGCCCGCATTCCGTACAGGTATATGCATTTAAAAGTTGAACCCAACTTAAATCTGTTACATCCGAAGCTCCAAACTTTTCTGGTATCGGTGCATCTTCGGCAGGAGCAGCAAAAGGGTCAGCTGATGGATCCATCATTAATTTCACCTCTTGGGTTACAGCTTCTAAATTAGGAAGCTGTCCTTTAGGTTTAATTTTTCCATAATACGTATTAGGGAAAGCCAATAATATATGTAAATGCTTAGAGTAATATAAATAATTTAAGAAAAGTAAAATACCTGTAATGTGTAGCCACCAAGCACTTCTTTCAATTGCTGTAAGTGTTCCGATAGACATTCCTTCAAAAATTGGAGCAATAAACTGACTCACAGGAAATGCTCCTGCTTTCGTATAATGATCTGCATTTAATGCTTGTAATTGAAAATCAGCAGCATTCATTGTTAAGAATAAAAGCATTAAAACCAATTCAATATACAAGATCAAATTCCCATCTGTTTTCGGCCAACCTTCCATTTCTGGGTTTAAAAAACGCTTTATTCTGATAACATTTCTTCGTAACCAAAAAATAACTACTGCCACTATAACTAAGAATGCCAATATTTCAAATGAACCTATTAGTACATTATACAAAGCTCCTAAGGGCGCAAAAATTCTATGTGTTCCAAAAATACCATCAATGATGATCTCTAAGACTTCGATATTAATAATTACAAAACCTACATATACGATAACGTGAAGGAAACCAGCAATAGGACGTACAACCATTTTTGTTTGTCCTAAGGCTATTTTGGCCATATTCGTCCATCGTTGTGGCTTATTATCACTAACATCAACATCTTTACCCAATTTAATATTACGTGACAATTTTTTGACATTTCTTGCGAAATAGCCAATGCCTACTAAAAGAAGAATGCTAAATAATACTTGTGGAAGATATTCCATAAATTAGTTTTGTATGGTTTGCGCTGGGTCACCCTCTGGTAATTCATACTCCTTTTGCTTTTTTCCAAAAACAGAAACATTGACGTAGCGTTTTGGATTCAAACGAAAATCTTGAAGTAATAAATCTAACTCCCGACTTGAAGCTGTTAAATTTTTATATAATTCATCATCTGTCATCAACTTACCTAGTGTACCATTACCCTTTTCCATTTTGGCCAACATAATATCTAAACTACCAATTGTAGATTCTAAATTTTTTATGGTTTTGGTTAAACCAGCATTTGCTATAGAATCTGATAGTTTTGAAAAATTATCAGTAATCGTATTAATGTTTTGAATAGAATTGTCTAATTGCTCTTTATTATCCGCCAAAAGGCCGTTTAAAGCATTTGCACTACCTTGAAAAGTTTTGACCAACTTGTTAAGACCACTTATGCTTTCTCTAAGCTCATTTTTAGTTTTAGCATCTAATACCTGATTGAAATTAATTAAAAGTGAATCTGCATTAGTTACGGCTCCTTCAATTTTAGCCTGTAAGGGCGCTAAATTTTTCTGAACTAAATCTGTTAGTCCTGGTTTTGTGCCTGAGGTTAAGGTATCTCCAGATTTTGCTTTAAGCGCACCATCGAATACCGGAATAATTTGTATTCCTTTACCCCCAATAATACCAGTATCATACAATTCTGCAATACTATTTTCTGAAAATTCAAAATCATTACTCACAGAAAATGTAACTAATAGCTTTCCAGAATTATCCTTAAATTTAATTCCGTTTACTTTTCCAACCGATAATCCGTTTACAGAAACTGGCGTACCAGACTGTAATCCTCCAACGTTATCATATATGGCAAAAAAAGTTTTACTATTATCTAATAGTGGCGAGGACTTCAAATAACTAAACCCCATTATAAATAATAGAATACCGCCAACTACAATAATGCCCGTTTTAATCTCTCTTGATATTTTCAAATGAATGAATTTAGGATTCTTAACAAAATTAGAAATATTTTTTAGAAGACTCGGTATTATTCTGATGCGTATTTTAACGCTTCTGCAATAGCGATTCGATCTCCATTTTTATAAGCGACTATATAAGCATCTTTATACCCTTTTAACTTCGCATCTTCTTTAAGCTTGTTCGCATAGTCATAAGACTTAGTTTGGCCATACATATATCTAAAAAGATTTTTATACGGTTCTTTCGAAATATTATTAAGTCCTTTAAAATTTTCGGAGCTTACACCTAAATTAGTTGTAGTTGCAACTATTTGAACCTTAAAAAGGATTTCTGCTTTAGCTTTCTCAACAACTACAGGTTGAGCAACCTCTTCGATAATAGCTTCTTTCTTTACAACAACTTCAGGTGCTTTTTCTACCACCTTCTCTTCGATAACCTCAATAACTTCAGGCTTAGGTGTTTTTGGTGTACTAGGTATTGTATTTGAATTTGTACTTATTTTATTTTTATAGTCTAAAATTGCATTTGCGATTGCTTCACCCATTTCTTGCTGTCCTTTAGAAGAATTTAAATATTCCCCTTCTGGTTTGTATGTAAGAAATCCTGTTTCAATTAACACGCTAGGCATAAATGTTTGGTGCAGTACAATGAAACCCGCTTGCTTCACTTCTCGATCTTTTCTTTTTAATTTACGCGTAAAATTATCTTGCATTGTTTTTGCTAGCAAAATACTCTGGTCTAAAAACTCTTCTTGCATAATTGTTAGCCCTATTACAGATTCTGGAGAATTAATATTATACTCCGCATAACGCGTTTCATAATTATCTTCTAAATAAATGGCAGAGTTTTCTTTCTTAGCTATTTCAAAATTCTGTTTATTGGCATGCAGCCCTAAAACAAAAGTACCGGCCCCATGAGCTTCGGAGGTATGTGAATCACAGTGAACAGAAACAAAAAGGTTTGCATTTGCTTTATTTGCTATTTCACCTCGAACAAATAAATCAACAAATGTGTCATCTTTTCTGGTATAAATTACTTTCATATTTGGGTTTCTCTCTAGTATAGACCCGACTTTTAAAACAATCTTTAATGCTATGTTCTTTTCCAAATATCCGTTTCCTAAATTCCCTGGATCATGACCTCCATGTCCAGCATCTAAAACCACAACAAAAGGGTTATCTAAAGTAGATTCTGTTGTTGTACTGCTGAACGATGTTAAGCTAAAAGATGTAATTAAAAACAATAGCAGAAAAAAACATTTCTTATTCATTTGTTATGATATTTGCATTTAAGGTTAAATTTATTGTAATGTACAGACTACAGAACAAAAAATATATGTAAGTTTGGCTTCGATTCTTTAAGTCATTAAGACAAGACAAACTATTACAAAAATAGGATTTATAGCCTTGCAATCAAACAAACACCATCTACTTTTATTTTTGCTACTGTTTAGTGGCTTTACAGGCCTATATAGTCAAGAAAATAAGGTTATTGTTTTGCCCATTAAAAACATAAGAGACTCTATTGTAGCTCCTAAAGATTTTTCGGAAATAGCAATTAAAGACACTGTTCAAACCGATACGATTAAAATAGACTCTCTTAATAAGAAGAAACCACTGCTATTAGACAAAATAAAATACACAGCAAAAGACTATGTGAAGCTCAGTCAAAAAGATCAAAAAATATACCTTTATAACGAAGCAGAAATATATTATCAAGATACCGAATTAAAGGCTGGTATCATTATAATGGATTATATTAAAAATGAAGTGTATGCTGGAAGAATAAAAGATTCTTTGGGTAACTATACGCAGCTTCCTTATTTTAAACAAGGTGACAATGTTGTAATTCCAGATTCTATTCGCTTTAATTTTGACACCCAAAAAGCTCTGATTTGGAATTCCAGATCAGAACAACAGGCAGGTCTAGGATCTCTAGGAGGTGACACTATGAAAGTGTACGCCGAAATCACGAAAAAAGAGAATGATTCGGTTTATTTTTTGAGCAAAGGAAAATTAACTACTTCGAAGGATACGATTAACCCTGATTACTATATTTTAGTAAATAAAGCCAAATTTGTACCTGGCAAGAAGGTGATAGCAGGGTTCAGTAACATGTATATTGCCGATGTACCTACACCAATTGCATTGCCTTTTGCTTATTTTCCAATGTCAACCGGTAGAACAGGCGGATTAATCTTCCCAACATTTGGAAACATTCCAGATCGAGGTTATTTTTTACAAAATGGTGGTTACTACTTTCCAATCAGTGAATATGCCGATCTAGAGGTTACTGGAGATTTATACACCAATGGAAGTTACGGACTAAACTCTCGATCTGTGTATTTAAAACGCTATAAATTTAGAGGAGGTTTTAATCTGCAATATCAAAATCTTGTAAATAGCCAAAAAGGGTTCGATGATTATAGCCGTAGTACCAATTACAATATTCAATGGAACCATTCTCAGGACCAAAAATCAAACCCTAATTCACGATTTTCCGCATCGGTAAACTTAGGAAGTAGTCAATACTATCGCAATTCGTTACGGACACAAGATTTATCCAATACCCAAAATAATACCTTATCCTCTTCTGTTTCGTACTCAAAGACTTTCCCTGCCTACCCATCGGTAAATATGAGTTTAACAGCTTCTCACCGTCAATTAACGAGTGAAACTTTAACTGGAGATAATATAGATATGACTTTACCAACATTTCAAGCAAGTATCGAGCGTATTTACCCTTTTGCAAAAAGAGATGGCGTTAAAAAAGGTGTTATTCAAAATATAAATTTCCAATATGATGTTAATGCTTCTAACACCTTAAAAACTAACGATGAGGATTTCTTAACAGGTAAAATGTTTGACAATGCTAAAGTAGGTGCAAAACACCGCATTCCTTTAAGCACCAATTTTAAAATTGCAAAATATTTTAGTGTTACTATGGGTGGTAGTTATGAAGATCTTTGGACATTAGACACCTATAAAAGAGAGTATGACACTATAAAAAAGACAAAGGTAGTAACTGATACTATTAAAGGTTTTGATCGTTTTAATCGCTATAATTTTAGTACGAGTATTGGTACTACCCTCTATGGTAGGAAAAATTTTGGAGATGATAAAAAAATCCAGGCGATTAGGCACGTGATACGCCCTTCGATTAGCTATGGTTATACCCCATCCTTTGACCAGTTCTATGAAAATTTACTAGATAGTAATGGTGATTTAACTTATGATAGGAATCTAGAGCTACAACGCTACACAAGATTTGAAGGTACTTTAAATGGAGCGCCTAGCTTAAGCAAGTCTAACTCTTTGAGTTTTTCTCTTGCAAATACCTTAGAAGCTAAAGTGCGCTCAAAAGATTCTACGGAAACAGAGCCTAAAAAAATATCTATACTTAAGAATTTAAACTTCTCCACGGGTTACAACTTTAATGCGGACTCCCTAAAACTAAGTCCTGTTAGTTTTACCGGAGGTACTAGTATTTTAAAAAACAAAATGTCAATAAATTTCGCCGGTACTTTAGACCCTTATGCCATTGATAACAATGGAACAAGAATAAACACCTTTAATAAAGCCAATGGCGGTAGTTTATTTCGTTTAACAAACGCAAGAGCTAATTTGAGTTACGGACTTTCAAGTAAAGATTTTGAAAAGAAAGACGATGACAAGGACAAAGAGGAAGAGGATAATAAATATGATTATAATGCGGCAAGTGGTGGTCGAACCGATGACCTTTTTGGAGATAGTGACTTTATGAATAATGGTAGACCAAATACAGATAAGAAAGAAGAGGAAGAAAGAGAAACCACCTTTTACTCCAATAAAATACCATGGGATTTAAGATTGGCTTATACCGTTAGCTATTCCAATCCGAACAGACAGAATGCTATAAATAGTCATAGTTTAATGTTTTCAGGAAATATTGACTTAACACCGAAATGGAAAGTTGGAGCCTCATCTGGTTATGATTTAGTGGATAATGGGTTTACCGTTACTCAACTTAGATTTCAAAGGGAATTAGGAAGTTTTAATCTTAGATTTAATTGGACCCCTTTTGGAAGGTATGAACGCTGGGATTTCTTTATCGGCATATCAAGCTCTTTACTTAGTGACCTAAAATGGGATAAACAAAGCCAACGAAGAAGATAGTTGATGGTTGATGGTTGAATAAGATAAACTTTAAAAATTACAATACCCTATTATGAAAAAAATAATCAATACTCCAAATGCTCCTGCCCCTATAGGCCCTTACAATCAAGCAGTTTTAACAGGAAATACGCTTTATATTTCAGGTCAAATTCCTATCGATCCAAAAACTGGTAATTTGGTTGAAGGTGATATTCAAAAAGAAACAAAACAATCGATGGAAAATTTAAAAGCCATTCTTACCGAAGCAGGAATGACTTTTGAAAATGTTGTTAAAACATCAATTTTT
>TARA_R110002050_G_scaffold110010_3_pt1 | contig 15056 bp, 14 predicted proteins | sample TARA_R110002050 | Tara Oceans TARA_R110002050 (sample SAMEA4396988) | marine metagenome | biome: Polar Biome; feature: [DCM] deep chlorophyll maximum layer (ENVO:01000326); material: water (ENVO:00002006), including particulate matter (ENVO:01000060) such as... | depth 25 m
GTTGAGGCCTTCCCAAAGCTCTTTAAAAAAGGCTACCGACGCTATTTACTTTTACCCATATTAGTTTACAGTGGCTTATTGATAGGTCTAATTTGGCTGATGCTAAATAATATCAATCGCTGGTTAAATCTGGTGCTGGGACTTTTTGGTTATCAGCTCGGTGAACTGGAGTCTTACAGCATTGTTTTGGTCATTATCCTCCAAATCATCATGATCTTTTTCATGGGGAGTCTATTTAAATATGCGACCTTAATTCTCTTATCACCCTTCCTCAGTTTCTTATCCGAGAAAGTAGAAAAGGATGAACTAGGTGTTGATACACCTTTTTCGCTGGCGCAGATGTTTAATGATATCATTCGGGCCATTCGTATTAATGTGCTCAACTTTCTTAAGGAAATGGCCCTCACCATTGTCCTTTCTATTTTGGCTTTTATTCCTTTGGTAGGGATTGTCAGTCCCTTCTTTATATTAATCGTACAATCGTATTATTTAGGCTACGGCCTGATGGATTATAATGCCGAGCGCTGGCGCTATTCCTATGCGGATACGGAAAAATGGATGCGGAAAAACCGCGCAGCCGTTACTACGGTAGGGCTCTTTTTTTACGGTTTATTTTTGATTCCCATCTTGGGATGGATTTTAGCCCCGGCGTGGTCGGTAATAGCCGGAACTAAAGTGGCTTTGCGCTTGGGGAAATAAATTACCATGCGCTAAAAGGTTCTAATTTCTCGGTGAAATAATAGGATTTACCACCCTCTTTTATGCGCAACCAATAATGCTCGAGGCCATTGCTAATAGCCAAATACGGTAATTGATAATGCATATTATAACGACTGGCTTGGTCGAAAGTATCTTGGCTGATTTTTACTTGGGGCGCCTTACATTCCACCAAAAGACAGGGTTGGGCATTTTTATAGATGAGTATATCCGAGCGCTTCAGTTTACCATTCAGGCGAAAGCCACCTTCTAAACTAAATGCTGCCAAAGGAACCTGCAATTCACTAGTAAAATAGTGAATGAGATGTTGCCGCACCCACTCTTCTGGCGTAAGCACTAAATGTTTTTTGCGAATTTGATCCCAGACGTAAACTTGTCCGTCTTTCTGCGAAAGCTTAAGTGGGGCAGGATCTAAATTTAAAGGGACCAAGTTTTTCACAAGACAAAGATAAGCTCAATCGCTTGCGCGGAAAGGATTTTTTTGATTGAGCTTATTAATTGAGAAGGCTTAATTTTGTTGCTTTGCAGGCAATCACTCCTATGGACTACTCTACACTCATTAATGAAATTCGCAAAAAGGATTTTCGCCCCATTTATTTTTTATCGGGGGAAGAGCCTTTTTTTATTGATAAAATTGTTTCGTTAATCGAGCATACCGCCTTAGACGAGGCTGAAAGGAGCTTCAATCAGGTAATCTTATATGGCGCTGATACTAGTATTGATGCGGTAATTGGCGAGGCCAAACGCTATCCGATGATGTCTGAACGGGTGGTTGTTATAATTAAAGAAGCCCAGCATTTGGGTAAACTCGATCTACTAGAGGCCTATGCGGAAAACCCGCAAAACAGTACCGTCTTAGTCTTTGCCTACAAATATAAAAAAGCCGATAAGCGTAAAAAGGTATTCTCGATTCTCGCTAAAAAGCATGTGCTTTTCGAAAGCAAAAAAGTTTACGATAATCAAGTTCCAGATTGGATTAGCTTGATGCTAAAAGATCATGGTCTTAAAGCTAGTGGCAAGGCCATTCAGATGTTAGCAGAAAGCCTAGGTACCGACTTAGGTAGGATTGATAGTGAGATTACCAAGCTCTCGATGATTGCCAAAAAAGGGGAAGAAATAAGTCCGGAGTTGGTAGAAGCCAATGTGGGTATTTCCAAAGACTTTAACAACTTTGAGCTTTGCAATGCTTTAAACCGCAATGATTTTGAAAAAACCCTGCGAATTCAGCAGTATTTTCAGTCGAACCCTAAAGACAATCCGCTCGTATTAACCATCAGTTTACTTTACCGCAACTTCCGCATTTTAATGATCTTAGCTCAAATAAAAGGGGCAAGCCAAGGGGAGATGATGAAGCAGGCTGGAGTAAACATGTATGCCTTGCAAGAATACCTTGGCGCATTAAAGTATTACGATGTTCGGAAAATTGCGCGAATTATGGCATATTTGCGCGAGACCGATATGAAGTCTAAAGGAGTAAACAATTCGAGTACCAGCGATAGCGAATTACTGAAAGAATTACTCTTTAAAATAGTTTATCTATAACCCTATATTGGCCGCTTGGCCTTAGATACATGCAAAAGTCGATTTTAACTTTTTGCCTAATAATTTTGAGCTTTTTCTCTGCTTTAGCTCAAAATACAGGTACCATCAAAGGTTTTGTTTACGATAAAACCAACGAAAACCCAGTTCCATTTGCCAATGTGGTGATTGAAGGGACCAAGTTAGGAGCCGTTGCGGCCAATAATGGTTACTATATTATTAATAATGTTCCGGCCGGAACATACACTTTAAAGGCTAGTTTTATTGGCTATACCGAAGGTGGTGTTGAAATAAAAGTTACAGCAAACGCTATCGCTAGTGTAAATATCTACCTTAGTGAAAGCAGCGAATTATTAGACGAGGTAGAGATTTCGGCGGCACGAAAGGAACGCGATACCAAGGTTTTAACCTCTGTGGTAACGCTGGATCCCAAAGAGATTACTCGTTTTTCGGTGGGTGGTGATGCCGATATTATTAAGGCCGTGCAGGTTTTACCGGGTGTAATTACTACGGGTGATCAAGGTGGACAGCTGTACATTAGAGGGGGAGCTCCCATCCAAAACTTAATTTTACTAGACGGAATGATTATTTATAATCCTTTCCACAGTATTGGTTTCTTCTCGGTTTTCGATAATGATATTATTCGCTCGGCTGATGTGTATACTGGTGGTTTTAGCGCCGAGTATGGGAGTAGAAATAGTGCGGTAATGGATGTGCGCACACGTTCAGGTAATCGCCGTCGCTTTGCAGGTAAAGCAAGTTCCAGTACTTATACGTCTAAGTTATTATTAGAAGCGCCCTTAGGGAAGAAGAATAAAAGAGGATTGGCCAGTTCCTCCTTTTTGATATCTGCGAAAACGTCCTATCTCGACCAAACCAGCGAAATATTCTATCCTTACGTAGAAACTGAATTTGATGGTCTGCCTTTTAGTTTTACCGATATCTACGCAAAGTTTAGTTCTCAAGCCGACAACGGTTCACAAATAAATGCCTTCGGATTTAATTTTGACGATGCAGTGCGTTATGGTTCTGCCAATAGTATTGACTGGACCTCACGTGGTGCTGGTTTCAACTTCACTGCCGTACCAGCATCCTCAAAAATGCTCCTTTCAGGAGATGTGAGTTATTCTGTTTACGATGTTACCGCAATAGAGCCCGAGTTAATTCAGCAGAGCTCTATTACTGGTTTTAATGGTGGCTTGGATTTTACTTATTTCTTCCGCAAGGCGGATGAGTTGAAATTTGGAGTTGAGGCCATTACCTATACTACCGATTTTGAAATTGACGCCCCTTTAGGTCGCTCCGTACAGCAACGCGAAAACACTACCGAATTAGGAACGTTCTTTAAATACCGTTACAGCTCAACGCGCCTTATTGCGGAACCAAGTATACGAGTGCATTATTATGGTAGTCAGGCGGAAGCAAGCATTGAGCCGCGTTTAGGGCTGAAGTACAACGTAAATGATTGGTTACGTCTTAAAGCTAGTGGTGGCTTATACTCGCAAAACTTAATGGCGGGAAATTCCGACCGCGATGTGGTAAACTTGTTCTACGGATTCCTTAGTGGTGTCTCTCTTGGTCAGGTTCCCAGTACCTTTAGAGGTGAAGAAGTAACTAGTAGTTTGCAAAAATCGACGCATTATGTAGCTGGTTTTGAGATAGAAGTTTCCAAGGAAATTTCAGTGAATATCGAAGGATACATTAAGCAATTCGATCAAATCACCAACTTGAACCGCAACCAGATTTACGATGAGTCGAGTAGCACTTCTGTTGGAAAGCCTGAAATTTTAGTGAAAAACTTTATCGTGGAACGCGGCTTAGCGCAGGGTGTTGACTTCTTAGTGAAGTACACTAAAAAAGATCTTTACCTCTGGTTGGCCTATTCTGTTGGTAAAGTTACCCGCGATGATGGCGTGAGAGAATATGCTCCAGTTTTTGATCGTCGCCATAACTTAAACTTTGTGGCTAACTATTCTTTTGGAAAGGATAAGCAATGGGAAGCAAGCCTGCGTTATAATTTCGGAACGGGTTTCCCATTTACACCGACGCAATTATTTTACAGCGAGCAACCATTTGTGGATGACCGCGGGCAAGCTGCCCTCAATTACGATTATACCACCGAAAACGGTGAGGCAGGAGTTCTTTACGGTGAACTGAATACCCGTCGTTTACCGAATTACCATAGGGTGGATATTAGTCTTACCTATACGCACGACATTACCGAAAATCAAATTTTAGAAGTTTCTGCAGGAGCTACTAATATTCTGAACTACGAGAATATTTTCTTCTACGATCGTGAGGCCAATAAAAGGGTAAACCAACTACCCATAATGCCAACGGTTTCTCTTAGCTACTCGTTCTAAGCTGAACGTAGGTTTAAAATCTCTAAAAGGATTAGAAATCAATTGGTATGGGCTTTTTCGTTGTATAGTCTTAAAGCTCAATTTTTCCAGGGGGTCTGAGGCCTAAGTGTGAAGCGAATTCAGATTTACAGATTGTATTTAATTATGCAGTAAATTGCGCGAAAACCATCTTTCCAGTTGATCTTCTTTCCCTCTTCAAAGGTGCGACCATAATAGCTGATTCCAACTTCGTAAATTCTAATTTTAGGGATGCGTGCAACTTTGGCGGTAACCTCCGGTTCAAAGCCAAAGCGTTTTTCTTTAAGGCTTAGTGATTGTATGATATCGCGTCGGAAAAGTTTGTAGCAAGTTTCCATATCCGTTAGGTTCAAATTGGTGAACATGTTAGATAGAAAAGTGAGGAATTTATTACCGATACTATGCCAAAAGAAAAGAATGCGATGGGCATTTCCCCCCATAAAACGCGAACCATAAACTACATCAGCGACGCCACGTAACATGGGTTTAAGAAGAATATTAAACTCATCGGGATCGTACTCCAAATCGGCATCTTGTATAATAACATAGTCACCCGTAGCCTCTTTAATACCCGTATGTAAAGCAGCGCCCTTGCCCATATTAACGCTGTGTTTGAAATATTTAAGGTTTAAATCAGGATTGGCATCACGATATGTAAAAACCTTTTCTTCCGTTTTATCGAGCGAATAATCATTCACCACGATAATCTCCTTTTCTATATTACCAATAAGTTGTACTTCCTTTAAACGATCGAGGATACTCGCTATCGTGGCTTCTTCATTAAAGGCGGGAACAATTATACTTAATTTGGGCATCTTTACTATGTTTGGCTATTCGGCTAAAATAGGAATAACCTCAATTAGATCTTAAATTGAAAGATCAGATTTTCATTAAAAGAAATAACGGTGCAGCGAAGCATTAAAGAGATCTTACAAATAGAGAAGCTAAGGGATTTTCAATTTAGTAGAAAACCAATATTATTATTCGGGTACTTTATTTTAATGGAAGATAAGGTCATAAAAAAACCGATGCTTGGAGAACCAACATCGGTTTTAGACAAATTTTAATTTTATTGAGCAAATTGCTCTTGTACAGATTTATTTAAATCTTTTGAAACTTTAAGGTAGTATCACCCAATCTCACTAGGTATAAGCCGCGTGCGGCACTATTTAGATCTACTATCACTCGGCCATTTTCATCAATGAAGACATTCTTTTGCATATGCACATTACCTGCTAAATCGACGATCACCAATTTTTGATTGCCTCTTAAATTTGTTTCCAAATTAAAGTTGCCTGAGCTCGGGTTAGGGAAAAGTTTCATTTCCGTTTTAACACTTTCTTTTAAGGAAACCAGGTTGGGGGGCGGTGGGTTGTATAGCTCACCTCCTCCTTCAATTGGAGCGCTGAGAACATGGGTCTGATTATCTTTTTTAATAGTAGTACTTTGTGCCAGCACTTGATTAGCGCCGCAAGCGGCTAATACAATCATTACAGTCAATAGAGTTTTGAAGTTTTTCATTTTCTTTAGTTTTTGTTTATGTTTTCGTTTTAACAAGTTATTATATTGACAACTTCATTAATGCAAAGAGTTGCCCGCTTTTTGTTAAATTGTAGTTAAAGGCTAATTTTCAAGCATTAAGCAAAGTATTTTTGGACCCATGTCTACTTATAAAGAGCGGAGCGCAAAGCGGTTAAATTGGTTAATATCCTTAATGACATTGTCCTTAATCGGGATTACAGGCATTCAGGCTTATTGGTTAAAAAACGCTTATGATTTACGGGAGGAAAAATTTGAACGCGAAGTAGGTTTAGCCTTAGCGGGCATTTCCGCGCGACTGGATAATTTGGAGTCACTGCGCTTTATGTTCAATAGTTTTAATATTCAGCCTTTCTTTTCAGAGAAATTAAACCCCAAATTAGGTTTGCCCTTTGCTACTGATAGCGCCCAAAGAATGAAGGCCGGCGAACTAAAGTTAACCATGCGTTTGGGAAGCGATACGGTTCTTATCTATAATAGCGACCCTAACGATTCCCTCACTTTTATAGAATCGGATAGCTTATCGCGTAATACTATTTTACGCACTCGTCCCGACGAAATGTTGCGTAAAGGTGCCCAGCTTGATATGCTCTTGCGGAAAATGGTAAAGCACGAAATAAACCGCAGAAAACAAGACACTACTTGGATGAATCATAATATGCTCGATTCATTAATTGCCTTCGAGCTAAAGGCACATGGCATCGATCTACCCTACGAGTTTTCAGTAGCCAATGAAAGGGAGGTTATTATTAGTTCTAAAAGCTGGAATCCACAAATTCACCAACATACTACCTCTTTATTTCCCAACGATATACTAACCAATGAAATCTTATCCATTGGTTTTCCTACCAAGGCAAAATACCTTTTTGGATCGCTATGGGGTATGCTCTTAATAAGCTTAATGTTTACCGTAGCGATCGTTTATACTTTCTATCGCACTTTAAACTTCTCGCTTAAGCAGAAGCGCATCAGCGATATTAAAACGGATTTCATTAATAATATGACGCATGAGTTTAAAACGCCTATCGCAACTATCAACCTTGCTATTGATGCTTTAAGAAACCCCAAAGTTCGTCAGGATAACACTAAAATCGAAAAATACTTTGCGATGATTAAGCAAGAGAACCAAAGGATGAACTTACAGGTGGAAAGTGTTTTAAGGATGGCTTTACTGGATAAGCAAGAATTGAATTTAGATTTCAGTAAAGCGAAGATTCATCCGGTGATTGTAGATTGCCTCAGTCACATTTCCCTGCAACTAGAAAGTAAAGGTGGGCAACTGAAACGCTTTTTGAACGTCGATGAAAACTTAGAGTTGAATATCGATGCCAATCATTTGTCCAATACCATTATTAACATTCTTGATAACGCCATGAAGTATTCAATTGGAGCGCCGGAAATTAAAATAGTAACCGAGCTAACGCACAATCACTTCATCTTAATTATAAGTGATCAAGGAATGGGAATGACCAAGGAAGAGCAAAAGCATATTTTTGATCGTTTCTATCGCGTAAGCGCGGGCGACTTACACAATATAAAAGGCCATGGACTAGGCCTAAGTTATGCGAAAGGGATTATAGAATCGCATAAAGGCATGATAAAAGTAGAAAGTGAAAAGGGTAAGGGGAGCAAGTTTTACATCTATTTACCATTAAACAATTAACATGAAAAACAACTCTGTATTACTAGCGGAAGATGATCCGAATTTTGGATCAGTTTTAAGGGATTACTTAGAGCTTAACGACTTCGATGTAGTGCTTGCTGCCGATGGCCTTGAAGCCCTGCGTATATTTAAATCGCAGGAGTCTTTTGACCTGTGCATCCTCGATGTTATGATGCCAAACAAAGACGGCTTTACCTTAGCGGCTGATATCCGAAAGATTGATAAGGAAGTACCGCTCATCTTTTTAACGGCAAAATCAATGAAAGAGGATATGGTAAAGGGCTTTCAAATTGGCGCCGACGATTACCTCACCAAGCCTTTCGATAGCGAAGTCTTACTCTATAAAATTCGCGCCCTCTTAAATCGTAAGCTAGGCGATAGAGAGGAAGAACAAATTCATTTTAAAATAGGACGGTATGAGTATGATTCTGAAATGAGAGTTCTCAAATTAGGCTCTAATGAGAGAACCTTAAGTCCTAAAGAAGGCGCCTTATTAAAACTTTTAGCGACCAATAAAAATAACTTGTTAAAACGCAGCGACGCTTTAAACAAAATTTGGAAGGACGATAACTACTTTACTGGCAGGAGTATGGATGTTTACCTTGCCAAGGTGCGTAAGTATTTAAGCGACGATCCCAAGGTATCTATCATCAATGTGCATAGTGAAGGTTTCCGATTAGTTGATGAAACTTAGTTAAACACATCAGCTAATGTAGTTTACGTTATGATCTGCCAGGTATGATCTGCCAGTAACTTTACGCTATTTATAAATTCCTTAAACTTTGGCTTTTGCCATTCTTTTGGGCCAATCATCGATAAAACGAAGTTATCATCTTTATTTAGGTAAAGGTGGTATACGTGATTTATTTCGGGTTTAAAGCCCATCTTGGCGCTGTAAATTTGTTCGGCTAATTCTTTGCGATCCTGAATTTCTTTAGCCTGACGGGCTAATAGGTCGATCTGTTCTTTAATCTGCGTGAGTTGCATATCGGTTTGTTCCTCCATCGCCATAAGAGCGCGGCTGCGAATAACCCCTTCTTTGGTGGGTTTAATCACTGCACCACCAACCGTATGCGCATAAGGCAGAGTAGATGGGTTTTCTGTTATCTTGTCTTTATCTATCGGATTAACAAAGTCTTTAAATTTGTCTTTTTCCATTTTATCGCTGCATTATTTTTTTACTACGCTGCTGTGGATCTCTAATAGCGGTAGTATGTTTTATTAAAATTTTCTGATTCTCGCTTCGCACTTTATCACTTTTTCGGAAAGCCCACAAAACATCGCGTGCACGTGCGCTACTTTCGTTGATATCTATGATGCGATGTGGGTAATCTCTACCTAGCTCGAAATTATAAAAAGATTGCTCCATGGACGTCATCATCCAAGGTTGATGCTTGAAAGCAAGCGGCAACTCTTCTAATTCGGGGAGCCAGGCACTGATGAATTTAGCTTCAGCGTCTTTCTCTAGGGATTGTTTTACCGGGTTATAAATGCGTATCGTATTGATACCCGTACAACCGCTTTGCATTTGAAATTGCGGATAATGTATCCCAGGAATATAGTCGAGGAATTGTTGCGCTAAAAAAGAGGCGCCTTCTTGCCAATCTTGCCAAAGCTGATGGCAAAGAAAACTCACCAAAACCGCGCGCATGCGGAAGTTTAAATAGCCAGTTTCTTTGACCGCTCGCATACAAGCATCAATTAAAGGGTAGCCTGTTTGGCCATTTTTCCAAGCCTCCACTAAGTTGGGCTGCGTTATCTTTTTTAGACTATCAAAAGCTGGATTGAGATTTTTAAACTCCATGCTTTCCTCCATTTCGAATTTCTGCACAAAATGAGAATGCCAGTGTAAACGTGAAATAAAAGCTTGAAGGTCGCGGCGAAAAGGCGATGTTTCTAATTCCCTCATTGATCTTTGGTAAACCTGACGAATACTTAAATTTCCCCAAGCGAAAAAAGGGGATAAGCGGCTACAAGTTGTGCGACTTTCATGAGGCATACCAATATACGCTCCGTAATTTTGGTAAATTCGATTAGTTAGATATTCTTCTAGCCTAAGCTGAGCAGCGCTTTCACCGACTTTTTGATAATTAGCAGGCCAATTTTTTAGGCGCTTCTGCAGAAGCGTGCTAATGCCATATTTGCTTTTTAATTGCGATTTTAGAGAAGGACTGCAAGCTTGCCAATCGGATAAATTCGGCTGGTCCAAATTTTGACTCATGAAACTTCGCCAGTTCTCATCCCAGCTTACGCGGTTTCTTAGTCCCCTGTGCACCGCATTTTGTTCGAGCTCCTGCCAGGAGATTCCATGCTGAGCAAAAAGCTTTGCTAATTTCTTATCACGTTGAAAACTAAGATTTTCGCCCGTTTCTTGAAAGGAGTAAATTCTATTTATAGAATAGTGTGCTGTCAGATGGGAGAAAATTTCGTGGCTGTCACCTTCTAAGACCAATATTTCGTTAAAGGCCCGTTGGTTTGTGGCTTGCATATCTACCAGCGAGTGATATTGCGCTTGCCAGTGGCGTAATGACCAAGAAGGGTCTTGTAGGTAGAAATCTTCAAAAATAAATAAGCCCAAAAGTGGCAGCCCCTCTGCAATAGCGAGTTTTAAAGGAGCATGATCCCGCCAACGCAAGTCACGTTTAAACCAGATAAGATTTAGGGCTTCTTTCAAGCTAGACGTATATTAGCCCTTCGCTGGAATCGCCGTAAGTCGTAAAATCGCCGCAGGTATAAGACATGGCGCTCATAAGGGCCAATAAGGCGTCGAGGTGATGCCAAGTTTTAATGTCGGAGAGGTTTAAACGAATAGGATCCTTTATACATGATTTCAAGCGTTGGGCACATTCACGAATGGCGCTTTTACTCGATTTGTAACCGAAGTCAGCCAAGTTGAAACGCTGGGCCATCATTTTGGGATAAGTCTCGAAAACATCACTTCCTGCTTCTTGACAATGCGCGCTTAAATCCATAGCGCGGGCCGCTAAGCCTCCTAAAAACATAGGCGACATTGCTTTGGTTTCTATATCAGCTTTGCGAAAATGATAATTTGAAAAGCCGGCTAATCCTTTATAAACACCAGGCAGAGAAAGTGGGGCGTCCAAAAAAATACGTTTAGGCTTAAAATGCGCTACAGCGTTTTTAATAAACTGATCGGCATCAACCTTTGCTTCCGCTTCTAAAAACAAGATTTGATTCTCTTGAAAGATCGCGATAACGGTATTCCCTGACAGTTTGCTGCCGTAGTCTATGCCAAAAATTACAGACATATTAATTGTTGCTACTAAAAATTTCTTTGATTCGTTGGTTGCGGTATTTAAAAATTCCCGCTACTCTACTTTTTACAATAATGGGGTGAAATAGTTTACCTAAAAGTCCAAATGGAACTTGATAATTTACAATGTCGATAATTTCGGTGCCACCTTCAACTGCATTGAAGAAGTGCTGATGATGCCAAATTTTAAAAGGCCCCTCAAGCATGCTATCAATAAAATACTCTCCTTTTTTCACCTGGGTGATTTCTGAACTCCACGGTAAGGCTATGCCTAACAAGGGTGCAACTTTATACGAGATGACCATACCGGGATACATTTCCTGTCGCTGTTCATTGAGCATACGCATATTCATTTCAGGGGGGGTAAGTTGCTTGAGGTTGCTAGGTTGGGAAAAAAAATCCCAAGCCTCCTGGGTACTTAGGGCAACAAATTGCTTGGCTTTTATGGTATACATTTAAATCTTCTTCCTCAATAGAACACGACTCTAAGTAATAGGTTCAAATTAATTGGGCAAAAAAAAAGCCCCGCGCGAGCGGAGCTAGAAGTTATATTAGGTTGATTCTTTAAAAAGAATCCCACATACTATCATATTTAACTGCTCGAGGAGTAATTGACATTACAGGAATTTCACTGTGGTAAATGACCTCTTGTAGCTCATTGCCTAAAAGGTAATCGCTTAACTCACTTCCTGGTCCATCTTCTTCAGTAATTATTACTAAATCACCTTTAGCTTCGTAAGCATAGTTCAGTATATTTCGCACTACACTTTTACGCTTAGGGTTTTCTATTAAGGTTGTTTCACAAACTACACCATGATCGGTAATAAATTTTTCTACCTGGTGAATATGGCCGCGTAAAATATTGAGCTTAGACTCATCTTCTTTAACGCCTACTACTAAAATTTTAGAGCCAAAAATACGAGCGTATTTTAAAGCAGGGCCCACTTTCTCCTTGCTATGGCGGTCCATAAGAAGTGGGAAAATAATAGTTTCAATCTTATCAATATTGCGCACTCCTTTAATGGTAACAACGGGAGGCTTTACTAAGGTTGCTGTGCGGTAAGCATTGCTGCCAATAAAACGCTTGCGTAAGTTTTGGGGCTTACCATTTGTTCCCATTATAACCAAGTCAGCATCTATTAATGTACTTACACGAGCAATCTCTTCATAAACCACTCCTTCGGCAATCATCGTATTTACCGTGAAACCAGATTTTTTCGAGAACTCTTCGGCAATCTTTTTAACTTCTTCCGTTACTTTTTGTCGAAGGTCATCCGAATTTTTAGAGTCAAATAATTTAGCAAATGCTCTTGAATCTTCTATAACCGAAAGTATAGTGAAATGTGCGTTTTCAGAGGCCTTTGCGAAGATCAAAGCCTGGTTTAGTGCGTTAAGAGATTGTTCCGAAAAACCAATTGGCACTAAAATTTTAAAGGAGTCAGACATATATTAATTTTCTTTGGCCCAAATTTAAGTTTAATACCCAAATTAAGCATGCAAGCCTCAGAAATAATTGTTAATCCCGATAATAGTATTTATCACCTGAAATTAAAAAACGGTGAAGTTCCTCAAAAAATAATTACCGTAGGTGATCCAGATCGAGTAGAAGCGGTGGCCCAGCATTTCGACCAAGTATTTTGGCGCAAGCAAAATCGCGAGTTTCATATTGCCTCCGGACGAATAGGGCAAGAAGACCTGCTAATTATTTCCACCGGCATTGGTACGGATAATATCGACATAGTTCTAAATGAATTGCAACTGGCTTATGCTTGGGATTTAAGTTCCCGCACTCCTTTCGCGGAGGAGCGGCCGCCTTTGCAAATTATTCGCTTGGGAACAAGCGGTGCTTTGCGGCCCGAAATTGAATTAGATAGCATCTTAATTTCTAATGCAGCGCTAGGTTTTGATGGCTTGATGTACTTCTATGAAAATACTTTCGACTTCCCTGATTTGGGACTGAAAGATTTCCCGCGTCCCTATCTAGCGGAAGCGGATGCAGGCTTATTGAAGCGCTTTAGCGGCATTGCTGATAACGCAGGTACCACGGTTACCGCTAATGGTTTTTACGGACCGCAAGGGCGCAGTGTTATAAGTCCAACTAAGAATAAAACTTTTCTCAATGACTTGGCATCTATGCAAATAAAAACCGGCCGAATTACCAACTTAGAGATGGAAACGGCCGGAATTTATGCTTTAGGTTCTTTACTAAAAATGCAGTGCATTTCGCTTTCTGCAATTTTGGCCAACCGCCTTTTAGGAACTTTTAGTGCTAAACCTGAGCAGAGTACTCAAGCCTTAATAAAAGCCGCCTTAGAAGTGATTAGCGCGCCACATTAACCGCGCGGGTTTCGCGGATAACGGTAATTTTAACCTGACCAGGGTAGGTCATTTCATTTTGTATTTTCTGGGAGATGTCGAAGCTAATTTTAGCAGCGTCGGCATCGGTAACTTGTTCGCAATCAACAATAACCCTTAGTTCTCTACCTGCTTGAACGGCATAAGCTTGCGTTACACCTTTCTGTGCCACGGCTAATTGTTCGAGGTCTTTTAAACGCTGCATGTAACTTTCTGCAATTTGACGACGTGCACCAGGACGTGCACCAGAAATACCATCACAAACCTGAATGATTGGAGAGATTAAACTGGTCATTTCAATTTCGTCGTGGTGAGCACCGATGGCATTACATACTTCAGGTTTTTCGCCGTATTTTTCGGCCATTTTCATTCCTAAAATGGCGTGTGGCAATTCGCTTTCTTCCGAAGGAACTTTACCAATATCATGCAAAAGTCCGGCGCGCTTGGCGATTTTAGGATTGAGTCCTAACTCGGCAGCCATAATTCCACAAAGGTTAGCTACCTCGCGGCTGTGCTGCAATAGGTTCTGTCCGTAGGAAGAGCGGTATTTCATTCTACCTACCATTCGCACAAGTTCAGGATGCAAACCATGCACGCCTAAGTCGATGGTAGTGCGCTTACCCACTTCAAAGATTTCTTCTTCAATCTGTTTTTTGGTCTTAGCACAAACTTCTTCGATACGCGCTGGGTGAATTCTACCATCCGATACAAGCTTGTGAAGGGATAGGCGAGCGATTTCCCGACGAACCGGGTCAAAACAGCTTAAGATAATTGCTTCGGGCGTATCATCAACCACGATTTCCACACCGGTAGCCGCTTCAATAGCACGAATATTACGTCCTTCTCTTCCGATGATTCGACCTTTTACATCGTCGTTTTCAATATTAAATACCGATACGCTGTTTTCTACCGATTGCTCGGTGGCTACGCGCTGAATGCTTTGTATCACAATCTTGCGCGCTTCTTTAGCAGCAGAAAGTTGTGCCTCTTCCATGGTGGTTTGGATAAAAGCGGCTGCGCTGGTGCGGGCTTCTTCTTTCAGGGCCTCCAGCATTTGGTTTTTCGCTTCTTCTGGGCTTAGGCCCGAGATTACTTCTAATTGCTCTACCTGCTTACGGTGCATTTTTTCCAATTCTACCGCTCGGCGATCGTTGGCTTCAATTTTTACCGCTAACTCTTCTTTAACACGCTGGTTTTCTTTGAAATCACGCTTGTTGTTTTCAGCGTGCTCTTTGGCGCGTGTTTCACGTTCTTTAGTAGTGTTGTAGCGTTCGGTAAGTTTTTGCTCCCGTTTGCTGATTACTTTTTCATGTTCTGCTTTTAATTCTAAGAACTTTTCTTTGGCTTGTAAGATTTTCTCCTTCTTAATGCCCTCTGCTTCTTTTTGAGCTTCTTCTATAATCTTAGAGCTCTTGTTTTTTAGGGCGGTTTGGTTTAGTACATAAGCTATAACAAAGCCTATCACTAGTCCACCAATACCCATAATAATTGTCAGTGTTTCCATTTATTAATTTTTGGTCATAAAAAACCCGCACCCTTTCCGTGTTTCGTCTAAACTCCGTTCAGACAGGATCGGAGCTTACCAGGC